>OGOO01000355.1_pt1 | contig 57003 bp, 45 predicted proteins | sample 1552651 | NCBI WGS metagenome assembly OGOO01 (sample SAMEA2580118, study PRJEB22360) | human gut metagenome | biome: human gut; feature: human-associated habitat; material: faeces | place: Denmark | collected 2008/2010 | reverse complement strand
CCGTCGACCTTGGGATTAGAAGTCCCCTGCTCTATCCAACTGAGCTAATGGAGCAAATAACCGCACGCCCAAGCAAGCGCAATCCTGTCAGGCGCAAGTAATTATAACCTAGTTGAACTGCTCGCGGTACGCCTTGCAGACCTTGTCGACCGGGCCGTCCATGCGAAGGTCACCCTTCTCAATCCAAACGGCACGCTGGCAGATGCGCTCAACCTGCTCCATGGAGTGCGAAACGAATAGAACTGTCACGTCGCCGCTCTGGATAAAGTGCTGGATGCGGGTCTCGCACTTCTGCTGGAAGAACACATCACCGACGGACAGCGTCTCGTCAACGATCAGGATATCGGGCTCGGTGATCGTCGCGATTGCAAAGGCGATACGCGCAACCATGCCCGAGGAGAAATTTTTGAGCGGCATATCAACAAAGTTCTGCAGCTCGGCAAACTCGATAATGCCATCAAAATTAGCGTCGATGAATTCCTTGGTATAGCCGAGCAGGGCGCCGTTCAGATAGATGTTCTCGCGGGCGGTCAGCTCGGGGTCAAAGCCGGCACCAAGCTCAATCAGCGGCGCGATGTTACCGTGCACCTTAACGCTGCCCTCGCTAGGCTCAAGCACGCCAGCGATAATCTTGAGCATCGTGGACTTGCCGGAGCCATTGGTGCCGACCAGGCCCACGACCTCGCCACGATGAATATCAAACGAGATATGCTTGAGCGCCCTAAACTCCTCAAAGAACAGTTCGTGCTTGGCAAGCTTGATGAAGTACTCCTTGAGGTTGGTCAGCGACTCGGACGCCATGTTAAAGATCATGGTGACGTCGTCGACCTCGACAGCCAGAGGCTGCTCGCTGTAATCAACAACAGATTCAGTCATCACAGCACTCCTTAGATGTAGAGGATGAACTTGCGCTCGGACTTATGGAACACGGTGTAGCCAACGGCAAGAGCAAGGACCGCCCAAGCGACGCACATACCAAACGTCATAAGCGAGGGCGTAGTCTGGAACAGGAAGATGTCGCGCATAAACTGCAGATAGTTGTACATGGGGTTCGCATAGACCAGAATGCGCACGAGATGCGGCATTTGCGCAACGAAGTCGGTCGTCCAGAAAATAGGCGTGATGTAAGTCCACGCCGTAATGACGACGCTCCACAGATGCATGACATCGCGGAAGAAGACCGTAAGGGCAGAGAGCATCATGCCCAGGCCCATGCAGAAGCACATAAGCAGCAGCAGGCAAACCGGCAGCAGAATCAGGTGCCAAGAAGGCATAACGCGGAACCACAGCATAACGATGGCGACGGCGACCAGCGAGAAGGCAAAGTTGACCAGCGAGAAGAGCACCTTCTGCACCGGGAAGACCCAGCGGTGCACCTTAACCTTCTTGAGCAGCGGAGCAGCACCCACGATCGAAGTCAGGGCCTGGTTCGTAGACTCGGACATGACGGCAAAGGTGACGTTACCCACGATCAAATACAGCGGGTACATCTCGGGCGTAATCGAGCCATTGCGGCCCTGGGCAAAAATCGTCGAGAACACGATGGCCATGACGATCATCATCAGCAAGGGATTGAGTACCGACCATGCGACTCCCAGAACGCTACGGCGATACTTGATCTTAAAATCCTTGGTAACCAGCTGACGAAGGATAAACGCGTCCTTCTCAAATTCGTTCTTAGCAAACGTCGCAGGCAGACTGCGAGCTTCTTGTTGCTTTGTCTGATCCGACACGGATGCAACTCCTTTACTCGTAATCGTTGACAAACGAACAGTATAGACCCGACGGCCATGCAAACAATTCGCGCAACAAAACTGGAGAACTAACCCACATCTTAGGATGCCAAGCCCAAACGGCTATACTTTCAAGGATTGAATATATAAGGAGCATTGAGTGAATTCTGAATCCATCGCCGTCATCATCCCTTGCTACAACGAAGCGCTCACGATTGGTAAGGTCATCGACGACTTTCACCGCGAGCTTCCGCAAGCGACGGTCTATGTCTATGACAACAACTCATCGGACGATACCTCACGCATCGCTACCGAGTACGGCGCCACGGTCCGCTTTGAGCCCCGCCAGGGAAAGGGCAACGTGTGCCGCCAAATGTTTCGCGATATCGACGCCGATTGCTACCTGATGGTCGACGGAGACGACACCTACCCCGCCGAGGCGGCCAAAGCCCTCTGCGAGCCCATCCTTAACGGCACGGCCGACATGACCGTAGGCGACCGCCTTTCCAACGGCACCTACTCCGAGGAGAACAAGCGCGCCTTCCATGGCTTTGGCAACAATCTGGTCCGCGCCATGATCAAGTGGATCTATGGCTACAGCTTCGATGACGTCATGACCGGCTACCGCGCCATGAGCCGCCCGTTTGTTAAAACCTTTCCTGTACTTTCCGAGGGCTTCCAGATCGAAACCGAGCTCTCGATCCACGCCGTCGACCACCGCTGGCGCATCAAAGATGTGCCCATCGAGTACCGAGACCGTCCGGAAGGCTCCGAGTCCAAGCTCAATACCGTGAGCGACGGCATTAAAGTCGTTGCGATGATTGGCACGCTGTTCAAGGACTACCGCCCGCTGAAGTTCTTCAGCCTCGTCGCGCTTCTGTTTGCGGTGATCGGCCTCGCGCTGGGCATGCCCATCGTTGTCGAGTATTTCCAGACCGGCCTCGTTCCGCGCTTCCCCACCGCTATGCTCGCCGCGTCGTTTATGTTCCTGTGCAGCCTGAGCCTTGCAACCGGATTCATCCTGGATTCTGTAGCAAAGGTCGAAAAAAAGCAGTGGGAGGTCAACGTGTACAGCAAATACGCCTACGACGACCAGCCCGGCCACCCTACTTCCAATCCAAACGAGAGGTAAACCACCATGCCGCTCATTTCTATTGTCGTGCCGTGCTACAACGAGCAGGAATCGCTTCCGATCTTTCTCAAAGAGCTCGATGGCGTCGTTCGCATCATGACCCAGCAAGACCCCTGCATCACCTTTGAAGCCGTCCTCATCGACGACGGCTCGGCAGACAAAACGCTTTCCGTCATGAAAGCAGAAGCCGCGGCGGCGCATCCATACGCCATCCGCTGGCACTCTTTCTCGCGCAACTTTGGCAAAGAGGCAGCACTGTTTGCCGGACTCCAACATGCAAAGGGTGGCTATGTCGCCACCATGGATGCCGACATGCAGGACCCGCCCTCACTCCTGCCGCAGATGTACGAGATCTTGCAAACCGAAGGCTACGACAACGTCGCTACGCGCAGGACCACCCGCAAAGGCGAGCCTCCCATCAGGTCGCTCTTCGCCCGCATGTTCTACAAGATCATCAACCGCATTTCCAATGCGGACATCGTCGACGGCGCACGCGACTTTAGGCTCATGAAGCGCCCCATGGTTAACGCCATCGTCTCCATGGGCGAATATAACCGATTCTCCAAGGGCATTTACGGCTGGGTCGGCTTCAAGACCAAATGGCTCCCCTACGTAAACGTCAACCGCGTCGCAGGCGAGACCAAGTGGAGCTTTTGGTCGCTGCTCATCTACTCCATCGACGGCATCGTCGCGTTTTCCACGGCGCCGCTCTCCCTCGCCGCTCTCACGGGTATCGTTTTCTGCCTCATCGCCATTCTGGGATTCGTCGTCATCCTGGTCAAAACACTCGTTTGGGGTGACCCCGTCGGCGGATGGCCGTCGCTCGCCTGCCTCATAACGCTGTTTGGCGGCATGCAGCTTCTGTGCTTAGGAATCATCGGCGAATACTTGGCGAAAGCCTACTTGGAAACTAAGCGACGCCCCATCTATATCATTCGAGAATCCAACGAGGAATCTGATGACACGGTCCAATAAATGCACGTTCAAGAATGTAGCATTCTATGCTGCCTGCTTTGCGTTTACCGTCACGCTCTTTGTCGCACTTGCAGCAGCGGGGCACGTCTACCCCTTTGGCGACAACTCGTTTCTCGCTAGCGACCTCAAGTACCAATACATCGACTTCTTTGCTTGGTTCCGGCGCGTCCTTTTGGGCGAGGAGAATCTTCGCTACTCCTTTTCTCAGGGACTGGGCATGAACACGTGGGGGCTCTATAGCTACTATCTCGCCAGCCCCTTTAACCTGCTCTGCGCCCTGTTTCCTCAAGACAAGCTGACGCTCTTTGTGTTTGTTATCACCGCGCTCAAGCTCGGCTGCATCCACATCAGCAGCGCCTGGTTCTTGCAAAAGCGCTTTGGCCTACCCAAGCCCGCAGCATTCCTGCTTTCCCTCTCGTTCACATTTTTCAGCTGGACCATCAGCAACCTGCGCAACCCGCTCTGGATAGATTGCCTCATCCTGCTGCCCATCTGCGCCTACGGATGCTACGAGCTCATCCGCAAGCGGCGCATGATCCGCCTCGTCATCGCAACGGCGCTCAATGTCATGTTCTGCTGGTATACGGCCTACATCAGCATCCTGTTCCTGTGCATCTTCGTATTGGTCGAATTTGTCGATTATGTTACAGAAGAAGGATTTAGCTGGAAGCTCATGCTCGATCGGGCCCTACGATTCGCCGGGGCTATCGCGCTTGGACTGCTTCTGTCCGCCTGGACCTTTTTGCCGACCATCCTTGCCATGTCCAAGGGCGGTCCCGTTCTGACACTCGGCCCCCTACTTAAAACCAGCCTGAAATCGCTCATCAGGGGCTTTCTTCCCTGCATGTGGGTAAACAACGAAAGCACACCGCAGTTCTATTGCGGCATCATCATGATGTTGCTTGCCGTGAGCCTACTGTTTAACCGAAAGATTTCGATCAAGACACGTATCGCGACGCTCGTCACGGCAGCCGTCCTAATCGCCAGCTCTGTTTTGAGCCCACTTGAATACATCTGGTGCGGCATGCGCGTTCCCAATGGGTTCTATTCGCGCACGGCCTTTTTGCTGAGCTTCTTTACGATGTGGGCCGCAGGCTATTCGCTACAGGCGCTCAAAAACCAGCCCAAATTGCGCCTAGCCTATCGCCCCGTCGTCATAATACCCCTCCTGGCACTCACCACCATTGAGTTGTTTGCCAACGCCCATGTCATGTGGGATCAGCTGTACGTAGGCTATTCCGAGGACGCCAACTGCACCTATGTGGCCACCGCAACCAACACGATCAAGGCCATTAAAAACCAGGATTCGGCATCTTTCTATCGCATTGACCGTACGACCACGCGTGTCGATAGCGCCGCCCTCAACGAAGGCCTGGCGCTTGGGTACAATCAACTGTCTTCGTATTCGTCCGCCAACAACCCACAGGCCATCGCACTGCTCAACTCCCTTGGATACAGCAGTGTCGGCGAGTTTTCGACCCGCTATGCCGAGCCCATTCTTGCCGTCGATGCTCTGCTGGGAGTCAAGTACGCCATAGCGGAACAAGCGCCCGTGGGATACACGACAATGCCAGAGCTAGCCGGCGCAGCAAAATCAGTGTACAAGAACCCCTTCGCGCTCAGTCTTGGTATTGCGGCATCCAATGACATTCAAAACTGCACGTTAAAGGGCGAGAACCCCTTCGAAAAGCAGAACGACCTCTACAGCGAAATCCTGGGCCATGAGGTAAAGCTCTATACCAAAATCGAGACCACGAACACGAAGGACGACGAGAACTTAAAGCAATGGAACGTCACCGTGCCACCGGGTTTCCTCGGGTATCTCTACATCAACAAAGATGCAACCGCCGGCAGCTATTGGCCCGTCGCACTTACCATCGACCAGCGAACGATCGAAAACGAAGCCTGGAGATTCGACAATAATATCCGTCAAATTGCAGGCGCATCGGATTCCGCAAGTCAGCATACGGTGTCAATCGGAGTCGCAGAGGGCTATACCAACATGCCCCAAGACAATCAGCCGGTCTTTTACGCACTCAATCTAGGAGTATTTGAGCAGATCATCGACAAGCTTAAGACAAACGAGTTTGTTCCGACAGTTTTTGAAGACGGCAAGATCGAAGGCGAGTATACCGCCGAGGATGACGGTAACTTGCTGTTGAGCGTTCCGTATGATGAAGGCTGGACGGCAACAATTAACGGAGCCGCCGCAGAGCTGACGCCCGCCGCCGATAAGGGCTTGTCATGTCTGAGCGTGCAGAAAGGCGCGAATAAGATCGTGATGAGCTATAGGACCCCGGGAGCATTTGCGGGGCTTGCAGTGAGTTTGGCGACCGCCGTTGCCCTTGTTATAGCGAGGTTATACACCACACATAAGAAAAGCCGCCGTTAACAAGCGGCGGCTTTTACTCTCGCAAATTAAATAGAGACTAGAGTGTCTTGAGGTACTCCTCCAGCTCTTCCTCCCAGTCGGGCATGTGGAAGCCCGCGGTCTCGAGCCTGGACAGGTTGAGTGCGGAGTGGACCGGGCGCGGGGCGATGGGGTTCGAAGCGTTCGCGTAGTAGTCGGCGGTGCTCACCGGCACGACCCTCTCCCCGTTGCCGTTGGCGGCCTCGAAGACGGCGCGGGCGATATCGGCCCAGGACTTGACGGCGCCGGAGCCGGTGCAGTCGTAGGTGCCGTAGGGGGCGTGCGAGCCCAGCACGTGGAAGATGGCCTCGGCCATGTCGCGCGTGAAGGTCAGGCGGCCCAGCTGGTCGTCAACGACCGTGACCTGCGTGAGCTTGTCCTCGGGGTCGGCGACGCGGTCGGACAGCATTTTCATGGTCTTGACGAAGTTGTGCCCCTCGCCGATGACCCAGGAGCTGCGCATGATGTAGTGGCGCGGGCACCCGGCCACGGCGATGTCGCCGGCTGCCTTGGTCTGGCCGTAGACGGACAGCGGGCTGAGGGGCTCCTCCTCGGTGTGGACCTCGGCCGTGCCGTCGAAGACGTAGTCGGAGGACACGTGGACCAGGGTGATGCCGTGCTCGGCGCAGGTGCGGGCGAGAAGCGCCGGGCCGGTTGCGTTGGCCTTCCAGGCGGTCACGCGGCCCTCGGGGGTCTCCGCTTTATCCACGGCCGTGTAGGCGCCGCAGTTGATGACGGTGCCGTAGAGCGACCAGTCGTACTGTGCGTAGGCGTCCGGGTCGGACATGTCGAAGGTGTCGATGTCGCAGAAGTCGAAGTCCTTGGCGACGCCGCGCTCCTCGGCCAGCGCGCGGACCGCGCGGCCCAGCTGGCCGTTGCAGCCGGTGACGAGCGTCCTCTTGGGCGCCATGGGGACGACGTCCTTCAGCATCGGGTGGTTGAGGTCGGCCTCGGAGACGGTGGCCTGCTCGAGCGGGATCGGCCACTCGATGGCGAGCTCGGGGTCGGCGAGGTTCACGAACGTGTAGGTCTTCTTCAATTCAAGGGACCAGTGGGCGTCCACCAGGTAGGTGTAGGCGGTGCCGTCCTCGAGCGCCTGGAAGGAGTTGCCCACGCCGCGCGGGACGTAGATGGCCTTGGACGGGTCCAGGACTGTCGTGTAGACCTTGCCGTAGGTGGCGCTGCCCTCGCGCAGGTCCACCCAGGCGCCGAATACCGAGCCGCGGGCCACGGAGATGAACTTGTCCCAGGGCTCCGCGTGGATGCCGCGGGTGACGCCGCGGCTGTCGTTGTAGGAGATGTTGTTCTGGACGACCCTGAGGTCCGGGATGCCCAGGGCGGTCATCTTGGCGCGCTGCCAGTTCTCCTTGAACCAGCCGCGCGAGTCGCCGTGGACGGCGAGGTCGACGACCTTGAGGCCCCCGATGCCGGTCTCGGTGACGGAGAGGTCCTTCTCGAATGCGATGTCTGCCATGTTAGTCTCCCCTACTGCCCCTGAGCCCTATAGCGCGCCTCGGTGGCCTCCTTGGCCGGGCGCCACCAGGACTCGTTCTCGACGTACCAGTCGATGGTTGCCTTGAGCCCCTCGGCGAAGTCGGTGTGGGCCGGCCTCCAGCCGAGCTCGCGCTGGAGCTTCGTGCTGTCGATGGCGTAGCGGCGGTCGTGGCCGGGGCGGTCGGCGACCCAGTCGAAATCCTCGGGGTCGCGGCCCATGGCCTCGAGGATCATGCGCAGGACCGTGATGTTGTCCCTCTCGCCGTCGGCTCCGATGAGGTAGGTCTCCCCCGTGCGGCCCTTGGTGAGGATATCCCAGACGGCCGAGGAGTGGTCCTCGGTGTGGATCCAGTCGCGGACGTTCTCGCCCTTCCCGTAGAGCTTCGGCTTGACCCCGTCGATGATGTTGGTGATCTGGCGCGGAATGAACTTCTCCACGTGCTGGTAGGGGCCGTAGTTGTTGGAGCAGTTGGAGATCGTGGTGCGAAGCCCGTAGGTGCGGGTCCAGGCGCGCACGAGCATGTCGGAGCTGGCCTTAGTGGAGCTGTAGGGGCTCGACGGCCTGTACGGAGTCTCCTCGGTGAACTTCGCCGGGTCGTCGAGCGCCAGGTCGCCGTAGACCTCGTCGGTGGAGACGTGGTGGTAGCGGATTCCGTATTTGCGGACGGCCTCCAGGAGGCGGAAGGTGCCCTCGACGTTGGTGCGCAGGAACGGCTCCGGGTCGGCGATGGAGTTGTCGTTGTGGGACTCGGCGGCGTAGTGCACGATGGCGTCGTGGCCCGGGACGATCCTATCGAGCAGCTCCGCGTCGCAGATGTCGCCGACGACGAGCTCCACGCGGTCCGCGGGCAGCCCGGCGATGTTCTCGGGGTTGCCGGCGTAGGTCAGCTTGTCCAGGACGGTCACGTGCACCCCGGGGTGGTTGTTGACCACGTAGTGCACGAAGTTGCTGCCGATGAAGCCGCAGCCGCCCGTGACGATGATGTTCTTGGGTTCAAAAATCTCAGACATGAAAATCCAATCTGAAGCAAGTACAGCTTCTTTAGTATGCCGCAGGAAGTGACGCCGCGACACTATTCAACAAAACTATCGGACATTTCGGCATGCGATAAGAGCCATAACCTTCGCAGAATTACTTCCCCTACAAAACGCCTCCGGAATGCAGTCTTTGTCGTACCGGAAGACCGAATTCCCAGTTTTATCGCGTAAGTACTTATAGAAGAAGTCCTCCCAGCTTTTAAACTTCTCACTGTCTGCAAACGCTTCCGGCTCTTGCAAAACTGCTTTGGCATCTAGCCCTGAAATTACGCCGGAGCTCAACAGAAGCCACTCGAACGACTCGGGAAGACAAACCGTAACAGTATCGCGGTGAATGTCTTGCAGCTTAAGGACGCGGTCCGCATAGCACCCAAATGCTGCTCCGTCCGCAACAACAAACACGCGATCGTCGAGATGCTGATCCAACCAGCCCAAAATCGCGCTGTTCGTCATGGCCGAAGCACAGGCAAGCTCACTATCAGCGAAATGCCGTTCAAAGAACTGGAAACCAGACTTACTGTCCTCGCATAGAAGGATAGAAAAGTCCTGTTTTGGCGCCGACCGGGAAATAGCATAACGATGATTCCCGCGATCTTGAAAAACAGGGACGAAAGAATGGTATTTTCCACTCGTCTTAATCTTGTAAATCTCATCCACGCTATACGGAAGATTAGGGAAATCAGCCCTTGAGATCAGCACGAAATAATTCGAGGAAAACAGCACATGATGGGCAAACTCATCAGAATGAATCTCTTTTAAGCCCTCATCGACAAATACGATAGAGTCATGAACAGACGAAAGCTGGTTTCGCCAATCATAATCGGTCAGGGCGACACAGGGGCAATCGCATTGCAAGGAAACACCCGACTGCTCGCCCGTTCGCATGTAGTCTGCGACCATGTCAAACAGTGTCGTCTTACCCGTGCCGCTATCGCCACGCACAATAGTGATGTTCCGCTTGATGGTAAATGTGTACTTGGTTCCCCTGCGGCGGGAAATCTTAACGAGATGCGAACCGTTCATAAGCAGCACCTACAGATACGGAATCGACTCGTGAATCAATTCGGCCATGTTATGAACGATTCGACCGCTGTTCACGACTTTGATTTTAAAATCCTCGCGACCAAAGTCCATCACATGATAGAGATTCACAACGAGCTTGCGGCCTTTCGCCATGTCGAGAATCCACCTGGCACAGTTGTCACCACAGGTAGAAGCGTTAAAAATATGCTTACGATCAAATCTCATAAGCAGCAACGTTTTCACGCCACCAGAAAGCTGGAGTGGGGAGATGGATCCAAGCACAGGGCTTTCAATGACGTTTTCGGAGACAACGTCCGATCGATCGACATCTTTAATTATCGAGACTGCATAGGGATCCGTAATCCAAGAAGACCGGTAAGAGTTTTTGAAATATGTCGCTGTGTTGTAAATCGCTTCTGGCATATCGCCAAAGTAGACGCTTAACACATCCACTCCCAATCATATTGGCTATATGGTCACCGTAATCATAACGAAAGGGGCCACCAGATAACGGTGGCCCCTAAAAGAAAGCAAGAAGGCGCTAGTACTCGCGCGGGCTGTTGACGATCTCGCCGGCGGCGACCTTCTTGAGGTGCTGCCCGTAGACCGACTTGCCGTAGGCCTTCGCGGCCTCCTCGAGCTCGGCGGTCGTGATCCATCCGTTTTCCCAGGCGATCTCCTCGGGCACGGACACGGGCAGGTCCTGGGAGTGCTCCACGGCGCGGACGAACTCGGCGGCCTCGTGCAGGCTCTCCATGGTGCCGGTATCGAGCCACGCGTAGCCGCGGCCCAGGGTGACGACGGAGAGCGTCCCCTCCTCCAGGTACATCTGGTTGAGCGTGGTGATCTCCAGCTCGCCTCGGGCCGACGGCTTGACCTCGTGGGCCTTGGCTGCCACGTCGCCCGGGTAGAAGTACAGGCCGGTGACGGCGTAGGAGCTCTTGGGGCGCTCGGGCTTCTCCTCGATGGAGACGGCACGGCCCTGCGCATCGAACTCCACGACGCCGAAGCGCTCGGGGTCGTCCACGTGGTAGCCGAAGACCGTGGCCCTCCCCGACTCGGCGTTCTGGACGGCGCGCGTCAGGTGGCGCGACAGGCCGTTGCCGTAGAAGATGTTGTCGCCCAGCACCAGGGCGCACGGCTCGCCGGCGATGAACTCCTCGCCGATGGTGAAGGCCTGCGCCAGGCCGTCGGGGCTCGGCTGCTCGGCGTAGGAGAGGTTCACGCCGTAGCGCGAGCCGTCCCCGAGCAGGCGCTCGAAGTTGGGCAGGTCGGTCGGCGTGGAGATGACCAGGATGTCGCGGATGCCCGCCAGCATGAGGGTGCTGAGCGGGTAGTAGATCATGGGCTTGTCGTAGACCGGCAGCAGCTGCTTGGAGGTCACGAGCGTGAGCGGGTACAAGCGCGTGCCGGACCCGCCGGCGAGGATGATGCCTTTCATTATGAACTGTCCTCCGCAATCGAAATAGAAATAACTCGAGCGATTAATAAGACTTCGAAATCTTATTTCGCCAAACCATATCAATATTAACGAAAGAAGCAATTGATGGACAACAACAGGAGAACAACCCGTAGAGACGACACAACGGATATGAGGAACACTGCGATATTCCCCGAAGTCATATAGGTCGAACTACCAGAGAAAAGCCATGGGACCCACACGTTGAACCATAAGAAACGCAATGCCCCGGGAATATAGTTAACTAAATTGATTCTTCCATTTATTGATGCTCGTCCAGGGAAGATCAATCTCCGTCTTAACGGGATTGTTTACCCAATCTGCCAATTTATGAAGATAACCGTCCTCACGTTCAAGAACGGGAAGCCCCGTATCCTCACCGATCTGACGGGCTCGATTATCAATTGCAATGATTAGGGAGCGATGGCCTCCATTTAAACAGCGGATGCCCGCATGGAGACGCGTCCCCACATAATCAAACTCCTCGGTTTCAATTACACGATTAAGTTCTTCGATATTGGGGCCAATAACATTAAATTGCTTCAGATCGACTATTTGGTCAAGGCACCAATCGACATCATGGCTTCCTTGAATCCAGATCGTTACTTTTTCGTATTCCGACGACAGCAATTCCAGCATCTTACGGTCACGTTCCGCATCGAAACAATAATCGGTAATTGACGTAACAACGTTTTTAGAACGCTTAGAGGAAATCTCGAGTTGCTTAGATGGGGTTAACGACCACATGGTCGGACATGCGGTATTAAGAACATTCTCTATGCCAATGGAGTTAAGCCTCTTCTTAGTCATTTCATCTCGAACGCTATGAAGATATTCATCGGATAACAATGTTTTATAGAACATCTTTGTATAGGCGTCGACAGCATCGTCCACCCCAATATCAGACATGCCTACGCCGAACAAAACAACATTCCTATTATTACCCAACCGCTTGGCAAGCGCCCATTGCTGCTGATCAGCCATATGCGTATACAGAATATTGGTGCCGCACAACAGCTTTACGTGTTCAGGATACATTTCAAGCTCTTTGGAATAATAGTGAGTTGCCACATGGGGCAACTCACCGCCAAAAATTTGGTCCGCGATACAGCCACAGGCATCCATGATCACATGGTCACCAGAGTTCTCGCTTCCCATAGCCGTATCCAAAAGGAGATAGCGTTCTTGCTTAACACCATCGGATTTTTCATCGTGCCTGCGCGATGCCGCAGAGGCTTTAAGTAGCTGAGTCCATTGGTTAAAGCGCGCCATTAGTTTCTCCGAAATAAACGTTTGAGTAGAGCAACGCGACCGCCTTCGACACCCGTCGAAGCAGAAGGCTGACACGGTTCACAATAATCATCAGATAGGTTAAAAACGGCAGACACACTGCATGCGCCACTTTCAACCGAACGAACAACAGGATAAGCGTTGCGAGAAGACGAAAGACAGACAAGTTGGCTTAGCTCGGCGACACAAAGCGGATTCTTGCCGTCTTCCGCAAAAGAGTATATATGAATGCGAAGATAGGCCTCTTCATCATTATTTAAAAACAGCGGAACATGCCCCGCAAAATGACCGTCCCTAAATTCAAGACTAATCCAGCGAATATCAGACTGATCAAGGGCGCACCAAACAGCCGCGCGAACATCCACAGGCATCAAAGACGACTCAAAACGCACAGTCAAATCAACAGAAGAAGCTTGAATGAGCGTTTGAGACATGGCAGACGATCGCAATCGAGCATCAGCAAGATGATCGCTGAGTAAGAAGACCTTACTTTGTTCTTCAGTTTTTAGCACATTCCCGAAGGCGGACTTCCCGCTAGCCAAGGATGGTTCTTCATTCAGATAACGCGTGAAGGCCTCGAAAAACATTTCATTTTCACGTTCAATCGACGTGCAACTAAATCGATTAGGCGAATCGTATTTTGAGCCTGAAAGAGCCTCAAGAATAGAAGAAGCAATGCCACAAGCAGAGGGCTCAGCGAGGTGGATGGTGCCCTCCGGAAAGTCAAGTAGGTTATTCTCACGGTTTATTTCAATTACCGAAAGCTTCGATGCAAGCATTTCGAAAGGCAGGCGAGAGGGATTAGTCACGCTCAACGATACGCCGGCAACACACTTGGCATAAAGCGAGGCACATTCATCAGCCGTCAAGATGCCGAGACTGCGCACACGTGGATCACGAATAGGAGGCATTGCGTCTTCGCCATATAAATATACGACAACTGCATCGTCGAGTTTGAGAAGCAACTTAATTGCATCAAGCAACATGCCAGACAAACGCCGATCCTTATTGGATTGATAAATAGCACAGACGGCATATTCTCTGCTTAGATTTTGTTCCTGCGCAGTATATATACCGCTAACGCCAAAATCACAATATGGAACTTCATGCGAATAATAGGGTTCAACTTTTTTAGAAAGCCATCTGCCTATCGTTATGGGGCTTAGTTCATAACGATAACTTGCTTCGGCATTTAGATACATCTCCCCCATCGGATAGAACCAAGGTTCAAAATCCTGAATGAAGTAGAACTTATGGGCGCACTTCTGCATAGATGCAAAGTGCGCCGTATTCCAAGCGGTGGCGATTACTGCAAAAAAATCCTCGGGCACACTCGGAGCCACAAGAACCTCTTTAGGCGAATAACCAAACCAATCCTTTATTTCGGTCTGAACTCTATGAGCACTTTTGTATGCTTCACAGCCCGGCATAATGTAAAAGTAGTTCTCATATCCGCGAGAATCTAGAAAGGAAGCCTTGCTGCAGATGGTTCGAAAGCCTCCAGAACCCTTTGCCGGCGGAGATATTATCCAGGCAATTTGTTTCATTTAAAGCACTCAAATCGCTTCGTAGTCAAAAGGATCGAACTTATATAACGCTGCGCGCTTGGGATCTCGAGAAAAGTTAACGGAGAACCATGGATCCCCCTCAGAGAATCGCTCGGACCAGTTATGCAGCAATCGTGCCTTATCCTCAAAATGCTTATGAGAGCGAGATTTACTATCAAGGGATTTGTCAACACATGCCAAATGGTAGAGACATGCCTCTGGTGTATAGATCACTTTTAACCCAGCTTGAGAAGACTTGAAGCAAATATCAACATCCGAATAGTCAAGAAGATACGACTCGTCAAAACCACCCAGACGATTAAAATGTTCGCGTGAAATAGCTAAACAGACACCACTCACCGCCGATACATCCCTCACGGTCAATGGCAAATAGATATAGCCAGGAGAAGAGCGATGAATGCCTTGCGATAGGTTGACGATTGATTCTCCAACATAAGACAGGCCTGCCTGCTGCACAATGCCGTCAAGATCGCACGTCATTGTTCCAACAACGCCAACATCCTCTCGTTGGGAAAAACCAACGAGAGTCTTTAGCCACAAGGGGTCTAGTGCCTGAATATCGTCATGAACAAAGACGAGTTGCTCGCCATGCGCGGCGAGAGCACCGGCATTTCTCCATGCAGATATATTAAACGGGTCATCAAGCGCGTGAACAATATAGCGACAACGAAGTCCAGAGATTGATTGCTGAACAGCAGCTTCCGCGTCCCGCGAGCACACGAAAACAACTTCAAGATCATTAAAATCGGTGTCATTAATTGAAGAAACAAGAGTCGAAAGAACCGAAGAATTACCGCGGGTGGTAACGATTAATGAACAGGACTCAGATGAAGGAACATCATAAATAGGGCTATATCTAAAAGCACGATTATGAGAGTTGACCACAGTCGCCTTGATACCGCATCTATCAAGGTGCTCCTGAACCGCTTTTATTCCAGCAAGGGTTGCATAGGGTTTACTATCGGAATTACCCGCAGTCGAATTCTCGCTTATTCTCCAGTGATACAAGATTTTAGGAACGTGATGGATCGTCCCACCAAGTTCGGCAATCTTCAGCACCATGGCATGGTCTTGGGCGCCATCCAACTCACTGTTAGAAAGGTCAATTCTGTCTAAACATGCCCTTTTAACAGTAAGAAGGTGGCAAATATAATTGTTGTCACGAACCATATCAAGACTAAAATCCGGCTTAAAAGTAGGATGAGCCAAGGACCCGTCAGGCAATAGCTTATCTTCATCACAATAAAGAAGATTGATTTCCGTATTTTGATTTAAAGCACAGGCATACTCAAACAAGATATTCGGTTCGAGAACATCATCATGATCGAAAAAGCAGAGGTAGTCTCCCTTGGCTATCTTGACTCCAACATTGGTGTTCTCAGTGATACCTAAATTGCCCTCAAGATCAGTCACTTTAATCCTAGAGTCTGCAGTCACATACTCGGAGACCAAGCCGCTAAGGCCATCGTAATCTGCCGTAGAGTTAACCAGAATGAGTTCCCAATTCGAATACGTCTGAGCAATCACAGAATCAGCCATATCCCTGAAGAAATTCAAGGGAGTCTTATATAGAGGAACGATGATTGAAAACAAGGGCTGGTATGCAAATTTTATTTGCGCTTGTACCCGTGAATCGGATCCAGTCAATCTGCGCCCAGAAAACCAAGATAAATAACGGGGTTGATCGAATGCACACGCATAGTCCCGATCAGCCTCATCCGAAAGCTCCTTAAGCATATCTTTCTTTAGATTGATAAAGGTATCTAGATGACCAGAAGCCCTGTGCATGCAAATGCACAGGCTATCCCCGACCTCAGGAATATGAAGAGAGAAATTTATTACACCAGAATTCGCATCTGCTATTAAGTTATTAAATAACAAAGATTCCCCAACAACGCAGGCTTCTTCATTAAAAGCGACAATACGATCGCCCTCAAGGCAATCAGTACCCGAAAGAACACCTCTAACGATTACGCCATCAACGCAGGGAATAAAGCTCTTAATTTGGATAGAAGCGAGCGCATGCACGCCAGAACGGTCAATATTGCGAAATTGTCCACAATGCTCCGCGTGCAGCAAGCCGTTAACTTTCGACTCAATCGAAAACTTACCAGGATTGATACGGCGCTGGTAAATTATATTATCTCCGCTAAAGAAAGACAGCGATTGGTCGACACCAAAATCGGCAAGGACAACAACAAATTCAGTGTCTGAAAAAGGGATGATTCTTGCGGGCAAAATTTGCCCATTGGGTGATTGCGACTCAACAGCATCCGGGAAAACGGGTGCGGCTTCATACAGTAGATATAGCTTGCCGTCGCCACGGCAATTTAGCTTATTGTTAAATTCGGTATTAAAAACTATGCCCATATCAGCAGCACTTTCCAACAACTAAAACAAACTCACAAATAGTAGCCAGAGCAAACGAGAATACGAGGCATATCAATATGAATCGTTTGCTGTCCCCAAAGACCAAGCGGCTCTGGTTGAGAATAAACGATAGGCACGGAACCAGAAGTGGCAGAAGGTAACGACTCTGGCAACCATTAACCGTCCCCAATCCGACGGGAGTAAATGAAACGTAAAGAGCTGTAGCTACCAGAACCACCGTAAACAAGAATACAAATGACGACCAAAGAAACTGCGCAATACCAGCATGCTTGACGCTAACCGAATCGCTCGACAAAAGCCCAACCACCAAGAGGCAAACTGCTGGAAGCACCTCAACCAATCCACGGATTGCATTCACAGAAATCTGAGCAGCAAGCGATCCAAGGTATGCAAAGTTCAATGCATATTTAGAAGAGGTTATCGGATTTAAATAATCCGTTGAAAAATAATTGGCAAGTATTTCCGCGTAGCGCAATGGATCGGCGAGAATGAACGCAATTTGCTGACCAGAGTTGACATCGGAGCCGCCTCGCATATCGCCAACATTAGATCCGCTAACCGTTGAAAACAAGAACGGAAGCGCAAAGGAGGCAAAAGCGATCAAGCCCAAAACAAACACGGCAGCATAGTAATGAACTCGTTGCTTCGAGCCCGCAAAACGATTGCGCGGAACCATAAAAAAAAGACCGATTATCGGAAAATACACAGCTTTGACTGCAAGTCCTAAAAAGGTAAATAGAAATGCGAGTGATATATTGCGAACTGTAAATTCATTTAAATCACCCCATGCATACCTCAAAAAATAAGCAAAACCGAGAATGGTAAACGAAATGAGCCATGCATCATATGAGAAACACGACGCAAGAAAGATTGAGGTTGGCAGCATTCCCACAAAAGCAAATAATCCCTTTTTTGAGGGCGTAACCTTGATTGCAACGGCAATTGCAAGACAGTAACTAAATAAATTGCAAATCCGAGCGAATTGAACCATAGAAGAAAAATCGAAATGCAAAAGGCGAGCGAGCCAAAGTCCAATTGCCGATGGAATATACCCAATGCCGCTAAGCGTATAAACGAATTCTTCATGCTTGTTAACTTGCACATGACCAGAAGCGATATCAGATCTATAGGAGCCATTCAACTCCCTAGCATGCTCAAGAATTTCCGCTCGATCAAAATGGGAAAGAGAGGGCTCTTCATAGCCCTGTGCACGACAGACCGCTTCGTTAGTAAAGTTAATATCCGTATCAGTTTTTTGAGTTTCAAATAAATAAGATGTCGAAAGGGCATTGGAATAGTGAATTTGATCATCCCATGAAATGCCCGTCGTTATTGGAGTGCTCACCACAAGGAAAACACCAATTGAGAATGCGGCGATAAAGAAAGCAACGGGAAGGACAGAGATTCGCTTTCGAATGCCTGAGGAAACCGTGAAAATCGAAGTTGTGATTACCAGCAGAAAATAAAAAACAGCATTAATGAGCCCATTCACGAATGCAATCGTAGAGCAGCCAAAAACAATAAAAAATGCGATAGTCATCAGAGTAACGTAGTCGGCCTTGACCCTCGCCGAAACAGAATGGAATGACGCTTTCAGAGAAAAGCCGCTTTGGAATAAATAAAATATCGCGCAATAGAAAATCAGAAATAGGAAGATGAGCCGCTTTTTATTCCAGTCAGCAAGATTCGAAAAATGAGAAGCCGGCGAGCCAAGAACGGTGCAGCCTTCCCAAATGACTGCCAAAGCAAAAGCCGCAAGCAACAGGACTAATAATTGAGCACGGCGACCAGAACAGTTGCCATGCTTCCTTACATCTTCCGAGGAAAGGAAGGCACGATATGATTGCCAAATCACAACATCTACAACGGCGCAATAGAGCACTAAAACAAACAGTTGTGAAACAGAGTGGTTCACATAAAAGTGCTTCATGCACAGAAGCTCAGCAATTAAGAGAAAGGCAGTAAAAACTGCTTTCAGTACTAGCTTTTTGTTTACACATCGAGACAACACGGAGCTAACCCACCTTTATCCAAATCAAGCTGCAAGGGCCCTCGAAGAATCATTCCTAGTCATCTGGATGACAAGTAAGTGCGCCATGCACTGCTCACAAAAATTGCAATAAATATAGCAAAGATATTCACTGCCGGCCGATTTATACGCCGAAGCGAGACACCTAGCCTACTGTCCTTTCTTTTCACGTAACGCCACAGCCTGGACAAGCGAGTTCAAACGTTCTTCCTGGCGAGAGAGGCGAAGAGAGTTGCAGAAATCACGAACCACAAGAACGGCAATAACGTAAAGGAACACGAAGTTCGAAGCCGACATGAAACCAAATAGACCTGAAAGCCACATTGCAACTTGTGGAAAAACGCTCAAAATTACAAAACTGACGCTGAATAGCAACCAAAACAAAGAATCCAACACTTGCATTTGGGATTTTTTTAATTTGCGCAATACGAACACGAATACCAAAACAGCGCAAACGAGAAGCAAAATACGAAGAGAAACCGGCAAATGGATCACCTAAACCACTGAACGACAAGGAGAGTAACGAAAACACGAACCATATACTGCATAGACCTAACAGGGTTAAGATAGCTCTCGCCACCTTGACGCTCGCGCATCTTAACCTGTACCTCTGAAACGGAATACCCTTGCTTCAAAAAGAGAGCGAGAGATTCTGGTTCCGGATTTAAGGTATTGTCGTAATAGTATTTCTTAAGAATATCCCGCCCAAATAGCCTAAATCCAGACGTGGGGTCACTGATCCTCTTGCCTGTCAGCATCTTTATTAGCACCGTAATCATACGCGAGCCGATCATGCGAAGCGTCCTATCTTTGCGCACGCTTACAAACCTAGAGCCAATGACAATATCTGATCCATCAGATTGAGCCCTATCAACAAGGACCTTTATATATTCCGGACAATGCTGGCCGTCAGCATCAAACTGAACCATATAGTCATATCCATGATCAACTGCATAACGCGCAGCCGTCTGAAATCCAACAGTCAAACCACAATTAATGGGCATATCAATAATGTCACAATCAAGGTCCTTGCAGATAGACAATGTTCGATCTCGAGATCCATCATTGATGACGACAAAATCAAACTCAGGTGCAATTTGCCTGAGTTCACATACGGTATTTCTAATGCAATCCTCTTCGTTGTAAGCAGGTATAGCAACAAGAGTTCTAGCTGGATTAGACAAAACGAACCATTCTCTAGCTTATTAATGCATTGATTATACCAAGCTAGTCAGAAACAACCGTCAAATACACAGGCCGTAACTAAAGCTCAAATTAAAGAATCCGAAACAGCAATAGGAGACGAACAGCTATTTCGCCAGGTAAACTTTGCCTATACCTTCCAGAATGAAACGCCTTGGACCAGCAACTACCTTTAACGCTCGTCTCGAGTAGCGATAGACGTTCAGGAGAGGAGATTTCCGTTTTATATGAATATAGATGCCATAATTGTTTTTTAACAAACGTAAGCCCATCCCCCTTAGCAAAAGTCTTAAAGCGTTGGGCCATCACCTTTATGAAAGAGGTTCCAGTGGCGCTAGCGTTATCACCAGTTCGACGGTAATAGAGTGAGGGGTAATCATCATATATGATGTCACCCACAGCGGAAGCGACAAGAGCCATCCACCAATCATGCCAACCGTATTCTTCATAGCCAATTTGGTTCAGGATTTGATGTAATCGTTTATTTAGAACCATTGTATTTCCAGAACATGCATTCTCATAAAGCATCTTCTGAAAAGACACTCCGGATTTATTCAACTTTGATTTGGAAACAACATTAAGATTGCTGTCACAAAAATAATATTCGGAGCAATACAAAAGAGGCTCTTTCTCGCCCAAATTTGAACGTTTTAGTTCTCCAATAGCCCTCATCAGCTTATCTTGCAACCAAACATCGTCCTGATCGCATAAGGCTAGATAGTCGTAATAATCTGGCGTATCGTTCAGCAGCGAAAAAAACGAAGCGGAGACGCCAATATTTTTACCAAAGGAAACTGTAACTCGTTCATCATTCTGAAGTTCTTTTAAATAGACTAGAGTTTTATCATGGGATCCGTCATCTCGAATGTACAAGTGAAGAGATACGCCGTCTTCCAAGATTTGATTCAAGATGCTGTCAACTTGATCAGAAATATACGGGAAACCGTTATATGTAGACAATAAAACGGCGATTTGAACCTCATCCATTAACATTCCCCTATTTACACGCATTTCAAAATAGCAAACCTGCGAATGACCTTATATAGCAAAAAGAGTACAGCGCAACCGTAGGAAACTAATAAAGTAACATTAATGCCATTCATTCCAATAAATGACTCAAAAGGATATACGAATAAGCAACAAGCAACTAATGAAATTATTGAAGCAAGCAGCGGGGTCCTATAGTCCTCACATACAACAAGAAAATCAGACAGATAATTAATAAATGCATTCAAAAAAGTAGCGATCAACATAAAGTCAAAGACGATAGCCAACTTAGAGACGCTTGGACCAAACAGCAAGTTAAGCAATTGAGGTGCGAAAAAGAACAAAACCAAGCCGATGAAAACGGTGACTGAAACAAGGCGAGACGTATATCGACAAAAAGAAGTTCTTAATTTGCTGTAGCCATCACGATAAGCTAAGGCCAGTGGAGTTAGCAACGGGGCATAAAGATATCGCGAAGCTGCCTGAATTAAAATTGCGGGCGTGGCAATTGACGCGTAGATGCCGAGCTGCTCAGCTCCATAAGTATTACCAAATAACTGCCTCGCTATAGTTGTTGTCAGACTAAACATCAAAGCCGAAATGGCCAACGGAAGGCATGACTTAAAAATGTCGATAAATTCACTTCGATGAATATTTATATCTAAATCAGTTAAACGCCTAACATGGGGAATGTCATAGAAAACAGTCATAAAGAAGCATGGAAGCCACATTCCAGTAATTCCGTATGCAACATTACCACTCACGTATGCGCCAATTGAAAAGCCAGCAAGAAGCAACACACCGCGCAAAAACTGTGAAACTCCTATGTAATCCATCCGCTGGAATCTTTGATCAACACCGGAAAGAACATCGCAAACGGACTCATCTATTTTAAATAGTAAATAAGCAAGAATGCTAGGAACAAAGGAGATGTCCTTTACTGTTATTAGAGAATAGACGCAAGTTGCGACCAAAGCGAACAATATCATTCGAACTCGAAAGGCAAAATAGCTCCCATGAGAATAATTGTCGCTGACATCAGATACCTGATATGTTCTTAGATTAAATGTAGCCAACGGCAGGAATATATTTCCGATTGCCATTGCAAACGCGAGATATCCAGATGCCTCAAACCCGGCAATATAAACAACAAGAATAGTCACTAGCCACTGACAGCCTTGATATGCCAAGCAACCAAATAAATTAAATATAGTATTTCGTGCCGCAGATTGAGGCGGAGTATTAAACCCGTTTACTTTAGAAATATACATGCGCGCGTTTTCAAACAGAGTTAGCAGTTAAAGGTATTAAAAAGAGAGATGGCGTTTGCGCACTCGCTTTGAAAACGATCAAGCTCTTCGGCGATTGAGCGCCTATACTCAAGAAAATCAAGAGTGGCTTTATCGTAGTTATTCATAACAAAGTCAATTGTTTTGCAAATCTGATCAATATTAAAGTCGCCAAACTTATAGAAGCCTGGGATTGGAATATCTACGTCGTTTGCTGCCGCCCCACGCATACCCGTCACGACACAGCATCCGCAAGTAGCTGCCTCGCGGGGAAGTCGATCCTTTCCGGGGTGTGCACCAAAATCTACATATAGTTTTGCTTTCTGCATCGTAGCCAGCAGTTCGGAGAAAGACATTCCCTGAAGCGGAACCCACTCGTAATCTGAAATAGAGTTGATGAGCTGTTTGGTATATTTAATGCCCTTCTTAGGGTTATATAGAATCGTATTACCCTTAACCGCTGCCTCATCTGCCTTATATCTCAAATCAATAAAGTCGGACAATGGGTAAACGCGAGATGCATCTATATTCAACTTATCAGTGATATACAAACGCGCGTATTCGCTTTGATAAAAATGGATGCACTTTTTAAATTGACGCAAGTTAAGCAAATGAACTGGTTTATAGGCCAGACGACGAGAAATTCTATAAACATCTTTATACGAATACCCATCCGCCTGATAAGTCGCACCCCAATAATTGTCTACGCTCATCCACCAAATGGCAGTTTTGGAATGACGAAACCTAGAAACATATCCAGCGAAATGCTCAGGAATTACTACGCAACAGCCCGGCTTATCAATCAGGCCAACAACATATGGATTCTCGTAGATAGGATTGAACTTATTATAGATAGGCTTATCAACGGGATCGGACAGATACATCATGAATGCCTTGCCGCCCAATTTATTGATTTGAGAACAGAACTGCTGAAGCAATTCGGTTCCACCTGTCGGTCCAACCACCGGACTTAGAACATAAATCTCCATTAGTGCATCCTTGTTTTCATAAATATAAAACCGAATTAGAGTATAAAGGTTAACCCCAAACTAACGATTTAACACATTTTCCTTGAAACGATATGACGAGGCGATAGCCAATCGCGATATCTTATCTAAATAACTCCAGGACAATAGGGGGATTTTCAATAGCTGTAAAACCGCGGAGACAATTCGTTTATTATGCAAATACGCTACGGCTTCGTTGAATGCAGTGTTTGCTTTTAAGTAGCCTTGTTCTTTACTGGAGCTACAGCTCTCAACTTCATTCCAAGCTTCCTCTATGGATGGCAAAGTGTTATTGCGAAATGAAGAAGTCAAATAACGCTGTGCAATAAATTGCTTGAATAAATTTGACCTAGATAAGCTTTCGGAACCCATCCTATATTGCAAAACATGAAATCCGCAATTTCCAATACGTTCCCCCGCCAATGACGAACGCAAGAGAAAATCATAGTCCTCGCAAAAGGGGAAATTGCGATATTTCTTCTGGAAAACTGATCGTTTCCCCAGCCACGTAGGATGTGGTACGCAGTTATTCCAACGAAGAGCCTGTTTAACATGTTTGCAGCTTAAAGGAAGCTGGACACTATACAGAAGGCATCCAGCCTCATCAATGACATCCATCTCTCCACCGACTAAATCAAGGTTATCCTTAGTTAAAGTGTTAACCTGCATTTCGATACGTTGCACATCCGCGATATCATCCGCATCCATACGACAAATATAATCTCCGGTTGATAAATCAATGCCTTGGTTCAGATTACCAACAATCCCAAGATTGCGCTCGTTCACCACAGCCTTAACTCGAACATCGGACTCCGCATACGATTTGATCAAGTCACAAAGATCCTTATTGAATGGATCATCCAATAAAAGTAGTATCTCAAGTTTTTCGTACGATTGCCTCAAGATTGATTCAATCGCACACTGGGCAACGGCCAGTGACTCCCTATAGAGCGGTAATAAAACAGAAACTAAATCCATTATGATTCCTTAAAAAGCTACTGTAAAATTCCCAGCAAATAAGTCAGTGAAGGACTGAAGTCAGTTTGGCAGCCAAATTCGCGAAGCACACCGTTCTGAACCGCTGCTGGGAGCCGCCGCCGGAGAGCGCCTCTGCTCCACCGCGGGCCAGCCGAGGGGGCCGGCCTGTCAGCCCCCTCCTGACATACTCGCTCCCTATCGCGCCGCCTCGGACGAAAACGAACTACGTTTATTAGCCAAATCAAAGAGTCATTGTGAAAATCCTGGGCAGAATCCGATTCATTTGACATTCTTAACGAATTATCGCCAAGCGAAAGACCTAGATCAGGAGACTCCATGCCCAAATCTCACAATTCCGCAAAGTCGAATTAATGCTCATGCGAAAATCCATCAATGGGCACACAAAGGAGAATTGGCGCGACTGCATTTAAAACTACAGAATTAATCAGCTCCGCCATAAAAGTACTAAGCATGGCGATACTTTAATGCTACAGACTTGAAGGAGGATACGCCATAGCTAGCACTTAGCTTGTAGGCTATGCGCCAAAACGACGACTAAACAAAGGGCCTAAGCACACCCTTAATATTTCCGCTACTGTAGACACTGGATATTCGTACCCTGGGGGGATATGCCTCAATAATCGTATCGTTTCCAAGATAGATTGCAATATGCCCTGGATAGCAAATCAAATCACCACGGCGCCTTTGCGAAAAGGAAAGACGCATAAACTTAGGATCGTTCCACATATCATTAGCGTAATGATCATGTCCAGGAGTGTAGAAATGATCCCACGGATTGTATCTGCCAAGATCCATGCCAGTGGCGTAAAGTGACTGCATAACCAAACCAGCGCAATCGATCCCTACACCGGGAGCACAAGAATAGTCCCATCTATATGGTGTCCCAAGATAATCATAGGCGCGGCTAATCGCAGCTTCAATACATTCATTTCTCGTAGCGTAAAGACCAATACGCGATGGAGTTCTGTAACCAAATATCCCCTGTCCCTGGTGAGGAATAGAAACTGATCGGTTGCTTACCTGATAAAAGGGAGAGGGGTTCTGAAATCCCTGATAATTAGTATCAACCGAAACAGAACCAGTATTGCTAACAGAAATGGTGCCGCCCTGGAAGCGCTGGCGGGACCCGCCGCCCTCGAGCTGCTCGGCCTCGGCCACGGGCCAGCCGAGGGCCCCGACCTGGTAGCCGCGCCTCACGTACTCGTCGCGAATGGCGCCGGAGCGCACGGAGACGGCATGGGTTGACTCGGTCCAGTGGATGGAGCCGCGCTCGAAGTCCTGCGCCCACCCTGATCCGTGCGACGTCAGAAACTCACGTGGCTCGCCAACAGGAACACCAATTGAGTTGGCATTCGATTCCGAGTTCCAGTAAGTATAAATATCTCCCCAGACAGGATACGCTCCACTTTTCTTCGAAAACACAGCGCTGCCGTGTTCGCAATCAAGTCTCCAGTTATCGTCTTCAAACTTATAAGCTTCTCCCGTAACAGCACCAAGTTGCGAGCTGTATCGCTGCGCAACTCTTGCAAGTTCAGCTGCGATCTGGTCATCAGAGGTATCCGGGGTCGCATTTCCAAACCAATAATTAACATCAACGTCACCGCTTACACCGGGAACGCTGCCACGGGAAGAATACTGCCAACAATCATATTTGGCAGGGGCATCAGGAGTAAGGCCAAGGCACTCATCGTAACGGCCTCCGTACCAATACTGGGCAGTCCAGATGCTCCAGCCGCTAGAAAGAAAACAAGGGTCGGTAAGGTAGTTCTTGAACCAGTTAACGTTTGCGTAAATACCGGGCTTATACCCCGCTGCCGCAATTTGACCGCAGAAGGTCTTTGCGATCGATGCGAGCTTCGAGGGATCGTTAAATGGCGTCCACTTGGGCGAACCATCGGCATTTGTTTTTTGCTCTTCCAAGTCATAATAAACGGGAAGAGTGGGTGAATGGCCCTTAAGGGCACTTAACATCAAGCGTGCCTCGGCTTGGGCATCATCTTCATTGCGCGCATAGGAGTAGAGATACACGCCATACGGAATTCCCAAACGCTCGCACTCGCTTACGTTGCGCTTAAAGTAATTGTCCAGCCTTCCGCCGTTTGTATCACCGGCAAAGCCGACCCTTAGAATCGCAAAGTCGATACCGGCATCTTTCACGGACTGCCAATCAATGGTTCCGTTGTGCTCGCTCACATCGATTCCCTGCGCTTTTGCGCCTTTAGGCATGCTGTGCATTGCACGGCCTTCGAAATCTGCATTTGCGCCATAATCGTCAGGAAGATCGGAGCGGAGGGAACCGTCGACATAACGCCAAGAGTTCTCTGCCAGGGGGGCCACGACGTCCGCATCAGACGCCTCATCAGAAGCCTCGTCCGCTCCCTTGTTAGAATCCTCGTCGGAAGCTGCTTCGGCATCCGTGGCCTCGCCGGAATCGGGCGTCGAGGAGTCCTGGGCAGCCGAATCGCTCTCCACCTGATCGCCAGACGTATTCGTAGAGACATTAGAAGCGCTCTCGGTCGCAGGCTGCGATACCTTCGGCTGCTCCTGAGCCAAATCGAGCGTCTCGGCATACAGCGCAAAAGGCTGGAGCACGCCAGAGAGCCCAAATACAAGGGAGAGAAATAATGCAACGCAGCACTTTAGTCGTTTCATAGACATCCATTCGCCCTAATTAATCGTAGATACTGGAATTATAACAGCCTGAGTGGTGCATTTACGCCCATGGTCCATGTCAGCGCATAATGGGTCGCACCAGATAGGCATGCCCCTTAGTGGCCTTAGCGGCTCTGAAGGAAAGTTTGAGACTTCCTAAAAACCATTGACTTAGACCGAGAAATACTCACTCGCAGCGGATAAGTTCGGCCCCAACCACGGATCGTCCGTCAAGAAGAGCTCCGGCCAGCGTTGCATGAACAGCGCTTACTCGCGCTTCCAGCGGCGCAGTTTATCCTCGTTGGCCTCTTCCCTGCCGCGCGAGGTGAACTCGTAGTGGTACAGCTCGGCATAGGGCGTAAAGATGATTGGAGGTATCGATATGGCTGGAATCGTTAAGATAATGATGGCTAGTTAAGCGAGGGGTGCACCGCCGCCTCGATTTAGAACCGTTCGAGAATCTCCTCGGCATTCTCTCGCAGATAGATATCTAGGTCCGGGACGGCAAACTGCACGTAGCCCCTCTGCGGTGCCTGAATAACCTCTCTTTGTAGCAATTTGGCCCTAATAGAGCTGATCTCATTGGTCTTTTTACCCATGCGCCTAGCAATCTCGGCTGATTTGGACTGTTGTTTGTCCTCGCACATGGCCAAAAGGTATTTGATATCGTTGAGCCCCAGTCCAGAAATCGCGGGCTCGTGAACAACATCGTGAAAATGAGCTTCTGCCAGCGCAATGCCTTCGGCAACATCGCGCTCACTCACGATGGTACTTTTGGCACGATGCAAATTGGCGCGTTGCCAAATAGAGTAACCGACCAGTTGCACCAGATAGGCATAGCCCTTAGTGGCCTTTGCGGATCTCGACAACAGATCGTCCTCTATGGTCAAACCAGTCGCGACAAAGCTGTCACCCATGGAGAGCGCCACCTCCACCTGGTTGATAGGCACCAGGTCTTCGGGGAGGGCGCGACGCAAGAACGTAAGCGCCTTGCCGTTAATAAGATCCATAACGCCGGCGGGTAAGCCGGCAAAGGCAAGTGCGATATCTACTCATATCGGATAATATCGAGTTATATAAGCCTGTATAAACTTATCGCGGAAGTATCGAGCTTTCGTAATTTGTCTTAGTAGGTAGTCCAACGTTGCTTTCTTCCAAGCTCATAGCGAAAGAAAGTTAAGCACTTCCCAAAAACCATTGCCTTAGACCGAGAAATACTCGCTCTCGGAGGATAGGTTCGGTCCCAACCACGGATCGCCCGTCAAGAAGAACTCCGGCCAGCGCTGCATGAACAGCGCCTGCTCGCGCTTCCAGCGGCGCAGCTTTTCCTCGTTGGCGTCTTCCCTGCCGCGCGAGGTGAACTCGTAGTGATGCAGCCCGGCATAGGGCGTAAAGATGGTGCGGTAGCCCGCCTCCCATGCGCGCAGGCAAAAGTCCGCATCGTTAAAGCCGACTGCGAATTCCTCGCTGTAGCCGCCGACCTGCTCAAATACGTCGCGTCGCACCATCTGGCAGGCACCCGTTACGGCGCTATAGTTGCCCGGTCGTACGGCACGGGCAAGATAGCCCTCGCGCTTTGCCGAGAAATCCTGGTTGGCATGGGCAAGTGCGCCGCGCACGCCGACCAAAATGCCGGCGTGCTGTACCAGATGATCGGCAAAATAAAGCTTGGCGCCCACCACGCCCGCATCGGGACGCTGCAGATAGCCCATCATCTCTTCGATAAAGTCAGGACTTATGACCTCGGTATCGTTGTTCAGCAGCAGCAGGTAGTCGCCCTTGGCATGCTCTACGCCAAAGTTGATGATTTGCGAATAATTGAACTCGCCCGGCCAGTACACAACGCGTGCGACGCCCTTGCCTTCGGATACTGCAGCCACGCGCTCCGGCAGGGTTTCGTAATACGCAAACGTCTCCGGGGCTTCGCTGTTGTTCTCCACCAAGACGATCTCGTAGTTGGCATATGTGGCCTTCTGGGCGATCGACATCACACAGGCATCGAGCGTCCCTACGTGGTCCTTGGTGGGAATCACAATGCTCACCAGCGGCGCAGACTCCGGCAGCGTATAACGCATGCGATAGACAAACGGCGTCTCGGTCTCCTCGACCGTCCCTTGAACGTCCAGCGAGTCAAAGTGGCGCTGCAGTGCAAGGCGCCCGGCTTCAATAGCATACGGCTTGCTATCGGCGGAACCGTCGGCGGTCGACCCCGGATGCACGCGCCAGTGATACAACACGTGCGCAATATGCTCAAATCGTGCGCCCGATGCAAGGCAGCGAAGGGTCAAATCATAATCCTGGGCGCCCGCGACATCTTCCGGCGACATGCCAATGCGATCGATAAGCGCCTTCTCCACCATCAGAAAATGCGTCACGCAGTTATGGCTATAGAGCAGGTCAACGTTGAGCTGCGTCTTAAAGACCGGCTGACCCCACTCCTCCGTTTTCTGGAACATGTCCTCGTCACAGAAAAGGACCTGCGGACGCTCCCCCTCTGCCGCTTTGTTCAACGCGGCGACATAGTGGAACAACGCATCCGACTCCAAGATGTCATCGTGGTCCAAAAATGCGATATAGTCGCCCGTCGCTTGCTGAATGCCGGCGTTGGTGTTGAGCACAATGCCGCCGTTGCCAGGCAGTTCGATGCGACGAACGCGCTCGTCGTTGGCGGCGGCCGCAAGATTGGACACCGCGTCCCATTCGGGCGAGGCGTCCATAAGCAGCAATTCCCAGTTACCGTAGCTCTGGGATAGCACAGAGTCCAGCAGCTCGCGCAGGTAGATCCGATCAGTCTTATAGCAAGGCACCACAATGCTCACGAGCGGTCGGTAAGCAAAAGCCGCCAAAGCAACGTGCTGGCACGCCAGGTCGCCCGGCTTCGCGCGATGCTGCTCAAACCAACGTCGATAAGCAGCGTCGTCCGCGCGTGCATCCTTCATGCGATTCCAGCTGTCGTCGACCATGCCGTTGTACAGGCGACCATCCATGGCGCAAAACCCGCTCTGGATCTGCTCTGTGGGATCGCTCACAATCGCGACAAAATCGCGTATATCCTCGGGCATCTCAACGCTCAGATACGTTTTATTGACGCGACATCCGTTCTGCTGCGGCACGTCGACCTGCGACTCAAACACATGCACCGTGGCATCAATCGCATTCATGTGCGTATCGAAGATCTGGAGCTCAGGGGCGCACTGGGAATCTCCCGCCCACTTGACCTCATAGCGCCAGACGGCGCCTTCATCTGCCGGTAAATAACGAACGGCATCGATCTCGTAGCGACCGCAGCACTCACCGCGCTGTGCATCGCGAACGAGCGCACACAACGCAGGCTTTGCCTTGTAGTTGATCTTGGATTCCAGCTTGGCAATACGACTGTCAAGGCGAATGGAGCCCAACCTTTTGTCGCCAGACGCAAATGAGACGTCAATTGTAGAGCCGTCCATAAACGGGAGCACCAAGACGAGGAGCTCACGCCAATAATCGGCAACGGAGGGACAAAGCGCAAGCACGCGGCCATGGTCGGCCGGCAGTGTCAAAGACGGCACGCAAGCGCCATCGGTCGTCGCATGAGCAAAAGTCTGGGAACCCTCCTGCTCAATAAGCCCCGCGATATCCTGGCCGACAAAACGAAGCAGCACAAACAGACGGCCCTGGCTGCGGCAAAGTGCCAAACGCTTGATACTCATCTACACTTCTCGCTTTCCCAGGGCGTTCGCAGCCATGCGCTTGCACGCGCCCAGGCGTCCAAACCTCAAGACGTCGTAATTGAACATGAGCTTTTTGCACAAACGGGCAGCAGGAGCCTTACCGACAAGCGCCGCACGCACCATGGCGGCAACAGAAGGATCGCATTGCGCAAGCGCAGCATCACTGCCCACGGCAGAGCCGTCAAGCGCCGCGGCAACGGCAGCGAACACCTTGCCGCAGCCCGAGCCCAGGAGCCTGAGTGCGTCGTACAACACCAGATCACACAAGAAGTACGCCAGGTCATCGGCATGCTGGGCATCGAGACCGTCACGGCGCCAATCGACCAGCACCGCTGAGTAGATCTTCACGTGCTCCAACAAACGCGTTTCATCGTCATAGCGCATGGTGTCCATGAGCGAGCCCTTGCGTGCCACGCGATAGTCGTACAGCTTGTTCGAGATAAGCGCAGTCTTGCGCGAACGACCATAGACGGCAAAATCAAAGACCTGATCCTCGCCATACTTAACGGTTTCATCGAACACGATCCCGTTGCCCAGCAAAAAAGCGCGCTTGCAAGCGATGCGCCATGCAAAGGGGCGAGACGCTTCCTTAAACAGCAGGTCGGAGCTATAACCCTCGAACGAAACGTCGCGCGGGCTCAGCACATAGTTAAGCCACGGATAGCCCGCCTCCAGCGGATACGGGTTCGCGCCAAAGGTCAAAACGTCGCAATCCTCACGCTCAAAGGCATCGACGATCACGCGGCACGCATCGGGCGTAAAGCGGTCGTCGGAATCCAAGAACGCGACGATAGGAGCCGAGGACGCATCGATACCCACATTGCGGGCGCTCGACAAACCACCGTTGGGCTTATCGACAAGCTTAAAGCGCGTATCCCTTTCGCAATAGGCTGCGGCGATGTCACGCGAGCCATCCGGCGAACCATCGTTGACCAGCACACCTTCCCAACCGGGCATATCCTGCGCGAGTAGGGAGTCCAGGCACCATGACAGGCACTCCTCTACCTTGTAGATGGGAACGACGACGGAAATCTTAGGGGTAGCCATAATCACGCGCTCCTACTGTGCCGCCGGCACGTCGTCGGGATGCGGGTTATCGCCGTAGGCGCGCTGATACGTCAGCACGCGCCAAACCAGCGGCAGGCCGCCGATCTTAAAGTAGTGCTTAAACGTATTGAGCTTGCCCGGCTTCTTAAAATCAAAGCGCGAATCGATATAGGCACGGGGCGACTTGACCATCAAACGCAGGTCGGTCTCGCCGCGCGGATCGAAGAGCAACAGGTCAAAACGACCGGCATCCCAATCGGCCTTGAGCTCGGGCGATGCCTTCTCCCAAAACTGCTCGCGCAACTCATCGACCAAGCGCTCATCATTCCAGCGGTACGTATCGACCTTCATGCGCATTAAAATACCCTGAAGTCGAGCCTTAAGCTCGGGGCGTTCATCCAAAAAGCGCTGCATCTCGGCATATTCGTCGCACACGCAAAACACCTTGTTGGGCGAATTAACGGAACTCTTCTCGTTGTCTTGGCGATAGCACAAAATGGGATCCGCAATAAACGCAGCGCGCTCGGCGCATGCCCAGACCTTAAAGTTAAAACCCGCATCCTGATACGAGGCGCCCGGCGTGGGAAGGAACCGAATCTGATTGTCGTTAAGGAACGTGCGTCGATAGATGGCTGACCAAATGGAAGGCTTGCGGTAGAAAATGCCCGGGCGATCGACGGGGCGATATGCGGCACCCGTCATATGCTCGTCGATAATTCCAAACAGCTCGCGGCGCTCGCTGGGCGCAGACCAGTACAGGTAAAAGTCGCCCTTAACGACATCGGCATGCTCGGCGTCGGCCTTGGCAACCAGCTTTTGAAGCGAATCCTCGAACATAAAGTCATCGGACTCCAAAATGCCCACGTACTCGCCACGCGCCATCTCCAGGCCGCGGTTCATAGAGTCGCCGTAGCCGCTGTTGGCCTTGTCAATCATCTTGACGCGCGCATCGCGATCCATGTACTCGCGGATGATATCCGGCGAGCCATCGGTAGAGCCGTCGTTGATGCAAATGATCTCAATGTCCTTGAGCGTCTGCGCAACGGCAGAATCGAGGCACTCGCGCAGGTAGCGCTCAACATTGCAGATGGGAACAAGCAGCGAAACTTTAGGGGTATCAGAGTTCTGCAAGAGAACCTCCTGTTGAATTGCGTGTAACAGGGTTATTTTAGCAGCGATGCAACGGCGCACGGCAGTGCCCAGAATTAGATAAAGCGCTCCAGGCAGGCCTTGAGACCGCGGGTCGAAAGATAGAACAGCGTGGCGTCTGCCATCGAAACGCCCGAGGTCGCCGCAACGAGCTTATGAGCCACACGGCAAACGGCGCCCTTAGCAGGCATATCCGCCCACTCCGTTCCCAAAAACGTCGTGAAAGCCCTGTTGACGCGGCCGGCCACGCGACGGAAACCATCGGCATCCAAGCGTGCCAAATCAAACACGATAAGGTCCAAGAACCAGGTGATCAGCTCTCCAGGGCATAGATCCAAAAGGCCGTAACCCGCCCAATCTTCCAAAACTTCCTCGAGCATCCTCATGTGTGCGTCGAGCTTTTTGGCGCGTGCCTCAGCACTGTTGAACTCGTGCGTCGCCGATTCGCTCTCCATCACGTAGTGGTAGAACCTGTCCGACATGACAACGGTCTTTGAGGCCAACGCGTAAGCGGCGAACTGGAAGACAACGTCCTCGCCCAAGGCCAAGCCGGGGGCAAAGCGTATGCCTTCGCGATTGAGCAGCTCGCGCGAAAAAGCCGCGCGGCACGCATAGGGCTGTGTGTTTGCGTGGAACAGTAACTGGGGGTCACGGGCGCCAAAAGTGCCCACCTTGGGGCTCATGAGTTGCTGGACCCGCTTGGGCGCGGCGTCGGACGGCTCGCAGACGCCGCCAAAAACGGCGACCTCGGCATCAGCAGACTCCATGGCATGCAGCACGCACTCGACCGTCCGAGCGTCGATGTAATCATCGGCGTCTACAAAGAAAACCACCTCGCCCTTGGCGACATCGATTCCAGCATTTCGAGCGCACGAGACACCGGCGTTTTCCTGGTCAATCACCAGCACACGATCGTCGGCCTGCGCAATTTGACGCAAGACGCCCAGCGAATCGTCAACCGAACCGTCGTTGACACAAACAACCTGAATCGAGCGCTCGGACTGTGCCAGCAGCGAGTCGAGGCATCTCTGAATGGAGCGCGCGGAGTTGTATACGGGAACGACAATAGTCGCTTTGGGAATCGAGGCCTCTCCCATACCGACCTACCCCTTCAGCGATTCAATGAGGAAGGCAGCGACCACGCCGGGGCCTCCAACCGATGCGTAGTACTTGGCGCGTCCCAAGGCACCATCCGTCACAAAAGTCGGATGCTCGTCAACCCAGCCCTCAGGATCTTTGAGGATGGCAGCAAGATTCGCGCGCTTCCACGGCTTAAGATCGTCCAGCGAAAACTCCCCGGCGTCCAAGGCCGTTTGGAACTCTTTGGCCATCTGCACCAGGAACTCCTTATAGAACTTAGGCGCCAAGCGCACATAGTTCCACATATACGAGTCGTACTTAATGAGCTGATTGAACTCGAGCATGCGGGCGACGTCATCGCTTGCGTGGTCGCGGGCAAAATCCTCTCGGATCCAGCGCTCGATCTCGGCATACTCGGTATTGACGCAAAAGACCTTAGCCGAAGAGTTGACCGAGGAGTTCTCGTTGTCCTGACGATACGAGAGTACGGCATCGTGCAGGTAAACGGCCTTGTCGGCGCATGCGATCACCTTAAAGGCAAACGACGTGTCCTGAAAGGATGCTCCCGGAGTCGGCAAGAACTTGATGCCGTTGCGCTCAAGAAAATCGCGGCGGTACACGGCCGACCAAATCGACGGCTTTTGCTTAAAGAACTGCGTCGTGTCGCTCGGGTGCACCGGCTTGCCGCAGTACTTGGGCTTAAACATCTCGTGCAGCGAGCGACGCTCCTCGGGCTTAGACCAGTAAAAATCAAAGTTCGCCTTTGCAAAGTCGGCGTTATTGTTATCGGCGGCCGAGACAAGCTTTTCGAGCGCATCGGGCGCCATAAAGTCATCGGATTCCAGAATGCCCACGTACTTGCCACGCGCCATCTCAAGCCCGCGATTCATGGAGTCGCCGTAGCCGCTGTTGGCCTTGTCGATCATCTTCACGCGCGCATCGCGCTCCATGTACTCGCGGATAATCGCCGGCGAGTTGTCGGTAGAGCCGTCATTGATACAGATGATCTCGATGTCCTTAAGCGTCTGCGCCACGGCGGAATCGAGGCACTCGCGCAGGTAGCGCTCAACGTTGTAGATGGGAATGAGCAGCGACAGGACGGGGCTGCCAGAGGAATTAGTAGACAAATGTGCTCCTTAGGAAATACCTGCCGTTAATGGTATCAAAGGGTCGTCCCGCCCGCGGGCGTTTATATAATCTATGGAGCCCGCAGAGGCAAACCGATACGAAAGGAAGTCATGCAGCCCAAAGCCGCACGCAATATATCCATCGAAGCGCTGCGCTTGGTCGCGGTCGCTGGGATTGCCATATTCCACACGTTTCAGTGGACCTTCCAGGCGACCTGCGTCGGCTTGCCGGAATATGCGCCGCTCGCCACCTTCCCCTATTCCGGCGTGCTCGGTTTTATCAACTTGCTGGGCTGCTGGGCCAACGAGGTCTTCTTTATGATCTCGGGCTTTTTTCTCATCGCTTCGGCCACGCGTGCTTGGGACGGTGGAGCAACGTGGAAGTCGCAAGTACAACGGACGGCGCATCGCCTTGGCAAGGTCGTTATGCCCACTGCGTTTTATTGTCTCGTGGCGCTCACGTGGTCCACGGTCGTCTCCCCCATTCCCGATGTTACCCTCAACACGCACTGCTGGTTCACACTAGGCCTTGAGTTTATCTGGGTCTACGCCGCCGCGGTCTGCATGGCGCCATGGTTTGGACTGGCTAAGAGTCGACTCCCCCAGAAAACCTACAAGACGACGGTCATCGCCGTTGGCATCCTCGCATTTGTTGTTAACGGGTATTTGGCCGCCATGAGTGCGGCAAGCAGCGGTGAGTTTTCTTGGCTGCAGAAGCTCATGAGCGCTGCCACGTACGTAATCGCGTTTTTGATCGGCGGGCTGCTCCGCGACGTTACCGATGTCATGGAGTCGGACAGGGCGGGCGCCTTGGGCATGCGCTCGCTCGCAACGGTTTTGGTGCTCGCCACCATCCTGGAAGGAGCACTCTCCTTCACCGGCAACCTCACGGCGATGGCAGTCCTCTCCTACAAATCGACCTCGTTGTTCTCGTTTGCCCTCGCTGCCGCCTCCCTGCTCTTTGCGGCAACCCGACGCAGCGCCTCAGGCAATCCGCGGACTACGGGTGTCATCGTCACTTTATCGACCGCCACGCTCGGTTTCTATGTGATGCAGTCGCTCACCAGTAGCCTGTGGCGTCCCGTCTTCAATACGCTGCTCGCAAACATACTGGTCAGCCAAAACAGCCCAGCAGCTATATGTATCGCCACGGGTACCGTCATTAGCATCGTCTTTGCCTTAGCGCTCCTCATCATCGATGCAGCTAGAAGCCTTATCGATCGCAAGCTCAAGCGGCAATAGACACGCTGCCGTCAGACGCTAAAGCCGCTACACCCGTGGCAGGTTCCTGCGTTTTATTCAAAGCTTGCCGTCAAGGTGCGCCGACCCTTTACAATAGAACAGTCCCAAGGACGTATTCGATAGCTTCCGTGCAGCGCATGCGCGCCGCGCGTGAAAGGATATATTGCCCCATGTCTTCAACCCTTCCCGCTCCCATCGATAAGCTCGCCATCGTCGTCGTTACGTACAAGCGCCAGGAACTCCTGGCCAACCTGTTCGACTCCATGACCGAGCTCACGGCAACGCCCTGGCGCATCGTGATTGTCGATAACGAGAATTCGCGCGAGACCGAGGCCATGTGCACCGCATTCAACGAGCGCCTGGCCAACCTGTGGGGCATCGACACCGAGCAGCCCGACGCGAAGGGCGGCACCGACCGTGTGATCTACGCCCCGCAGCTCGAAAACGGCGGCGGTGCGGGCGGCTTCTCTGCCGGCACTAAATGCGCCTACGACCTGGGCGCCCAGTGGTTCTGGGTAATGGACGACGACGTGCTCGTTATCCCCGAGGGCATTGAGCGTCTTGCCAAGTGGACCTACCGCTACGATGTCATCCAGGGTTCGCGCCTGGACTTCGACGGTGGCGCCTTCTTTTGGCAGTACCAGCTTATCCTTTCGCTTGGTATCCCCAACCCCATCGCTAAGTGGGACCTGGGCCCCGAGGGCTACCGCGCCATGAACCAGCTGTGCTTTGAAGGCGGCCTGTTCTCGCGTCGCGTGGTCGACAAGATCGGCCTGCCCGACGCGCGTTTCTTTATCTACGGCGACGATGCCTGTTACGGCTACGTGGCCAGCCAGCACTTCCCCGCCGCCGTGGTCGCCGACGTGGTTCTCAAGCGAGCCCGTGCCGTCTCTAACTGGGATATCGCGGGCAAACGCCAGCTCAACTCCACGAGCGACACCAACCGCTACTACATCATGCGCAACCGAGGCTTCCTCGCTCGCTATATGCAGGTCTACGGTGACTACCACCCCATGCTGTTCCGTCTGGGCAATGCCGCGACCTTCTGCAAGGAATTCATTCGCCTGGCTGCGGTCGATAAGTGCTTTAAGACCGGCATTCCGGCGCTGCGCCGTGGCATGAAAGACGCCCGCAAGATCATCAAGGATCCCAACTGGAAGCCCATGCCGCCCATGAAGGACGCGGAGTAGCGGGCACCCCCGCAGCATCGCCTGCCCCTACAGCCGCTGGCACACCGCTGCCACATGCTGCCCGTCAAAACCGAATCCCCAGCGCATACGGCCCACACCGGGTCGCGGCACGCGAATCTTGTCGATGCCGTCGCGCTCTATGTCGAGCAGCGCCTGAACGGCCAGCAGCTCCAGGCCCAGCGCATCCACACCGGGGTCATACATCAAGTTGATTGTTATCAGCGGACGCTCTTCGAGCATGCCGATCGTGTCTGTCACGTCAAACACAGAGCCCGTAGGAAAAACCTGAATGTCCCAGCGATTCGCGCCACGCTTTCGCCTCGAGGCAGGATTGGCATAGCCCGGCAAGCCAAAGCAGAGCCCCTGCAAGAGCAGGTGATATGGCAGCGGCGCATCTGGGTCGGTCGCACCGATTCCCGCATCTCCCAGGATGTGATCTAGTGCCTGTCTCACCGCATCCTCGTCCCCACGACACAACCCGTCGCGAAACGCATCGACGTCTCGAATGTCTTCGGCAGCGCACTCAAACCACTCAATAATCATTAGACGCAAGGCCTGGCGAAGCTCATTATTGGGCAGTCGCAGAGCACGGAGGCGATTGTCATGCTCTGGCTCCTCGGTCATATCCGTCGTCAGGAATCCGGACAGATACAGCGCCGTCCACAGGTCATCATCAGACGAGGCCTCCGGCCCCGCAGTGCCCAAACAAAGCGGGGCCTCAACACATCCATGGGCCTCGAGCAAATCGAACAAGACCGAAAGGCGGTCGATATTCCATCCGGCAACTGCCCTACTCAGGCAATCGGCATACTCATACAGATCGGCACGCACGGGTGCCGTGCAACCTCGGTCCAGAAAACCGATCACACGCGCCGGACTTGAGCAATAGGTCCTGCCAAACCGATATCCCTCGAGCCATTCACGCGCATCATCCAGGCATTCCTCGCGTCCAGCATGACTTAACAGGGCCTCGACCTCGGCATCCGAAAAGCCAAACCATCGGTCACACCACATCGAGAGCGGCGTCGAAAGACAATACGAGCAATTTCGCGAAGAAAGTGCCGCCTCGGCAGGACCGGGGCGCTCCCCCATCAGACAAACCAAGCGTAGCGAATTACCAGCAGCGGCAATGGCGTCGAACAGCACGCGATCGAGCAGCTCCGCCGGACCGGCGCCGGATGCGTCCCTCGCGCTCGCACGGCGCGACCACGCCGCGTCGTACCCATCAACGAGCAATACAACCTGCTCATCGCAGGCCATCTCCAGCAGCTCAATGAGCACACCGAGCACCGAGTCAACCTCGTCCGAGCTCGCTACGCCACGCGCAACGCGTTCGATGTGACGCACCTTATCTCGTGCTAAATCCGGAGCCTCCAAGAGCGTCAACAGACGAGCGCATTCGCCCGAAAGAGTATCGAGCACGACGTCGGCAACAGCGGCGCCACGCCTCCCAGCACCAGAAAAGTCCAGCGATATCACCGGATAGCAAGCGTACTCGTCCCGATAGCGCCCGCCGTCCGCATCCCAAATCTGAGCATCGGCAAACGAGATCCGACCGGCGCGACTGACCACGGAACGCTCCAGAAAAGCCTTGAGCATCGACAAGTTCATGCTCTTGCCAAAACCCTCGGGTCGGCAGCACACCATAACGGACGCATCGCAATTCAGAACATCGGCAATAAACATGGTCTTGTCGACCAGCGTGCAGCGACCAAGAGCCTCCATATAGTCATGCATGTCAATCGGCAAAACCGCATCGTCGGCACCACCGATCAAGCGCACGCCAAAGCAGGCAGCACAACAATTATTTGCCTGTTCAGACACCAAAACGTTCCCCCTAAATCGCAGCACGATGCCAATTGTAATGGCCGCCTCACACGTACTAATGTCGCCGCGCAAACATATCGGGCAACGGTAGCAACATGGGGTGTGAGGGGGGGCATAACTAATCGTTGTACAACAAAACAGGGCCTGATGCATTCGCACCGGACCCCGTCCCGACTCTTAAGTTATTCGGCAAGCGAGAAGCTACTCCTCGAAACCGTCCTCACCAGCGGCCTTATTCTGCTGATCGAGCTTATGTTTACCGCTCACGATAGACGTAGCACCCAGCGTGGCCAAGCTCGCGCTCGCAAGGCTCGCCATCACGATGAGGTCGCCCGTCCTGGGCATATTGCCACCCGAGGTCTTGGTCGTCGCGGTGGTCGTAGTACCGCCCTTGTCACCGGCCTTCTGGGCATCAGCGTCGGATTGCTTCGCACCCGCACCGGCAGAAGCATCAGCAGCACCGTTGGCATTAGAGCCGGAGCCCTGCTCAGACGATTCCTCGCCAGAAGAAGAGCCGCCGTTAATGCCCGCCATCAAAGATGAGCCCAACATAGAGCCAAGCTGCTCGCCGGTAGAAGGCTTATTTTCCGTCGAGGAATCACCAGCTTTGGAGCCCTCGCTCGAGCCGCCCTCGGAAGCACCGGAGTCAGAACCGTTAGAGGAGCCGGCATCGGCAGAAGAGTCGCCGGTACCGTTAGAAGTGCCCGCATCGGAAGAGCCAGAATCCGCACCGCCTGCAGCGCCGTCAGAGCCAGGAGTCGACGAATCGCCAGCCGAAGTGTCGCCAGACGCAGCTCCACCATTGCCGGCATCATCGCTGCCGCCATCTGTCGAGGACGTATCAGTATCGCTATCGTCGCCCGCATCGTCATCGGTACCAGGCGTCGGTGCGGCGGGAGCAGCAGGCGCCATGCTCGGACCGGGCGCGGGCTCAGGCTCAGGCTCCACAGGCGTTGCCGCGGCGGCCTCGTCCTCGGCAATGTAGACCAGGCAATCCTTGAGCTCATTGCGGTAGCGGTTCTTCCAGCCCTCGTGGTACTGGGGCTGGCTTGCATACTTGGTCGCCACGTTATTGACCACGCTGTTGGAAAGCGCCGTCACAAACTCGCGGTCGGTCATACTGTTAGAAAGGTTTGCCCAGCGGAAAAAGTCCTGGCAGCCACCGGTGCCGCACATATTGGTGATACTCCACACCATGCCCTTGACGCAGTCGGCACGGCCGGAGAGGTCAATGCCAAGAGCGCTCTTGAGCCACGACTCGGTCACGGCATAGTACGAGTTGTACGCATAGGCATCCTGCAGCGCCGAGAACTCAGTAGGATCGGTGTTGTAAGCGCCCTGGAAGGCCTCCTGCGCAATACGGCCAAGCTCGGTGAGCTGGCCGTTCGCATACATGGGGTTGTTCGCGTTGGAAATCTCGCTGCCGCGATCGATTGCAGCCTTAAGCATGCCGTACTTAGCAGAATCGTAGTTGTAGACCTGCTTCATAAACGGAATGAGCGACCAACGACGGTCGAACTGGTAATAGCCCAGCGCGTTATAGCCGTCGCCATACGAAAAGCCCTGGTTATAGTTGCCGTGACTCTCGTATTTGGTGAAGTACTTCATCTCGGCGGTCACGTTGACAAACGAAACACCCTGAACCGACCTCAGCACGCCCGAGAAGGACTGCTGGGTGTAAAGGCCCTTATCGATATCGGTGGCATCCGAGGCAACACCCGGCGTGGGCTCCTCGGCTATAGCGGTTGCGGGTGCGGCAACGGCGCCAAACGAAAGCGCCAACGTCAGGCCCGCAACAATCGCGGAATGCTTGGGTTGCATACATCCTCCCTGCATTGGTGTAGTTAAAGTGCAGTTTGCAAAGATGGTTTCAGTATTACAGCTCCCCGTTTGTTGCACAACAACCCATCGGTAAACGGCAACAGCCCTCCGCGAAATCTTAAGGAATTAAACAAACTGGTCGTCGGGAGCCAGCAGAAGCTCGCCGTAACGCTCCATCAGCCCGTCTCTCAGCTGACAGAAAGCGGGGATATAGACGTTCAAGATACGCTGAATCAAATCTTGAGCGAGCTTGTTGTCATAGATATGGACATTCGTATTGCGGTCTCTGAGCATATCTAGCCAGGCTGCCTCATCAATAAAGTCGTAGAATCGGTAGGACTCCTTCAAGATGGCACGAGGAGACCCCGACGCGGCAAGCGTGGCACCCTCATACTCGAGCAGACGCTTAAGGAGCTTCCAGCTCAGTTCAAATTGAAGATTGAACTTATTAATCAATCCACTCTGAACAAAATCATTGTTGAGATCCTGATTAGGCGCATCCTCAAGATTCGCCAAGGCGCTGGCAAAGTTCTCATATTTTTTCATACAGAATCACACCATCCCTGGCAATTTCATCGAGCAATTGCTGCGATAAGGACTCGTCGAGATTGACGACATCTACATCTAAAAGAGTATCAAGACGCTCCTCGATCAAATATGAGAAACGGCCGAAATCCCGGCAACCTGCTACGGCGATGTCAATATCGCTCTTAGGCAAGCTGTCACCTCGAGCGCGAGAGCCAAACAGCACAACCTTCTCGGCGTCACATTCCCGAGCAAAAACTTCGATTTGCTTGTACACCTTGTCGAGAGATGCCATTTGCACCCCTACAGCTTAATGTCAAAGTTGATCTCGGGGACGGCGGCTAAGTCGGCCAACGTCACGCCGTCGACGTACTTTTCGATTACGTCGTCCAGCCCGCGCCAGAACTTGACGGTCGAGCACAGGTCGCTGCGGGTACAGCTGTTGTCGATGCCGTCGCACGCCACCGGAGCCGTGCTGCCCTCGACGGCACGCAGGATGTCGCCGGCGCGCACCTCGGCCGGGTCCTTAGCCATCATGTAGCCGCCGCCCTTACCGCGTACGCTCTTAAGCAGGCCCGCCTTCATAAGCGGACGGACCAGCTGTTCCAAATACTTTTGCGAGATGTGCTCGCGGTCGGCAACCTCGCGCAGGGCGATTTTGCCCTCGACGTCACCAAGCGCTGCGATATAGATCATCAGACGGAGGGCATAGCGGCCCTTAGAAGAAATGAGCATACCTACCCTCTCATCGTTGCCGGGACAAAATACCAGGCTTGTTTGTCCCAAATCTTATGCACGCGGGGCAAACAAGCCTGATTATTATGTCCCACATCTAAAAAGTCGAGTGGATTAGTCGGGTTTTCCCTTGACTAACGCCAAACCCATAGTAACTTTATTCCGAGAAGATTCCTAGGGTTTAGTACACCTATGAGTACACCATATACAGAGAGGGACAGCATGAGCGCAAATCCGCTGCTTTCCATCGAAGGTCTGACCGCCTCCGTGGACGAAAAGACCATCCTCCACAACGTCAACCTCAACGTCGCCGCCGGCGAGACCCACGTGCTGATGGGACCCAACGGCGCCGGCAAGTCCACCCTCGGCCACCTGGTCATGGGCGACCCCGTCTACACCGTGCAGGACGGCCGCATCGTCTTTGACGGCCAGGACATCACCGAGCTCACCACCGACAAACGCTCGCGCGCCGGCCTGTTCCTGAGCTTCCAGGCCCCGGTCGAGATCCCGGGCGTGCCGCTGTCGAGCTTTTTGCGCGCCAGCATCGCCGGCCGTCCCGGCCTAGAGATGAAGGGCAAGGAGTTCCGCCGTCGCGTTAAGGAGCTCGCGGCCGAGCTCAACATGGACACCGCCTACCTCAACCGCGAGCTGGGCGTGGGCTTCTCGGGCGGCGAGAAGAAGAAAGTCGAGATGCTCCAGCTCCTGCTGCTGCAGCCCAAGCTCGCCATCCTGGACGAAACCGACTCCGGCCTGGACGTCGACGCCCTGTCCACCGTCAGCCACGGCATGGACGCCTACCGCAAGAGCTGCGACGGCTCCATGCTCATCATCACGCACAACACGCGCATCCTGGAGCATCTGGATGTCGACCGCGTCCACGTTATGGTCAAGGGCCACATCGTGCGCGAGGACGACGCCTCGCTCATCCCCTGGATCGACAAGAACGGCTTTGAGACCTTCGAGCGCGAGGCCGCCGAGCAGCGCGCCCAGGCCGAGGCCGCCGCTGCCGAGCAGCAGGCGTAAAGGGGCGACGCAATGACCAAGAACCGCACCGAGGTCGCGGACATCGACCGCAGCCTCTACGACTTCACCTATGGCGAGGAGGGATTCGAGCGTCTCGACGCCGGCATCACGCCCGACATCGTGCGCGAGATCAGCGCCAAGAAGGACGAGCCTCAGTGGATGCTCGACCTGCGCTTAAAGTCCCTCGAGATCTTCAACCGTTTTCCCGACCCGACGTGGGGCCCCTCCATCGAGGGCCTGGACATGGACAACATCGTCACCTACGTCAAGCCCAACACCGACCAAAAGCACGACTGGGAGTCGGTGCCCGACGACATCAAGAACACCTTTGAACGCCTGGGCATCCCAGAGGCCGAGCGCAGCTACCTGGCGGGCGTCGGCGCGCAGTACGACTCCGAACTCGTCTACCACAACATGCAGGACACGGCGTCCAAGATGGGTATCGTCTACTCCGGCATTGAGGAGGCCTTGCACGACCCGCAGTGGGAGCCGCTCATCCACGAGAAGTTTATGACGCTCATCCCGCCCACCGACCACAAGTTTGCGGCCCTGCACGGCGCCGTGTGGTCGGGCGGCTCGTTTGTCTACGTGCCCAAGGGCACCAAGCTCGATTTTCCGCTGCAGAGCTACTTCCGCCTCAACGCCAAGGGCGCTGGCCAGTTTGAGCACACGCTCATCATCGTCGAAGACGATGCCGACCTGCACTTTATCGAGGGCTGCTCCGCGCCCAAGTACAACGTGGCCAACCTCCATGCCGGCGCTGTCGAGCTGTTTGTAGGCAAGCGCGCGCACCTGCGCTATTCGACCATCGAGAACTGGTCCAAGAATATGTACAACCTCAACACCAAGCGTGCATGCGTGGACGAGGACGGCGACATCGAGTGGATCAGCGGTTCCTTCGGCAGCCACGTGGGCTACCTCTACCCCATGAGCGTGCTCAACGGTCGCCGCGCCCGCTCGAGCTTTACCGGCATCACCTTTGCCGGCGCCGGTCAGAACCTCGATACCGGTTGCAAGGTCGTGCTCAACGCGCCCGAGACCTCGGCAACCGTCGAGACCAAGGGCATCTCCAAGAGCGGCGGCATCCAGACGTTCCGCAGCTCTATCGTCGCCACGCCCAAGGCTGAGGGGTCTAAGGCAACCGTGAGCTGCCAGTCGCTCATGCTCGACGACCAGAGCCGCTCCGACACCATCCCGGCCATGGACATCCGCGCCAAGAACGTCGACATCGGCCACGAGGCCACCATCGGCCGCATCGGCGACGACAAGGTGTTCTACCTGATGAGCCGCGGTATCTCGGAGGAAGAGGCCCGCACCATGATCGTCAACGGCTTTGCCAACCCGGTCTCCAAGGAGTTGCCGCTTGAGTACGCCGTCGAGATGAACAACCTGATCAAGCTCGAGATGGAAGGAGCGATCGGATAATGAAACAGACCACGAACACCGCTGCAACCACGCTCGAGCAAGTTAATGCGATGCCTGCCGCCACTTGGGGTTGGCTGCGCATGAACCAGACCAAGCTTGAGCTTTCTAACGAACTTACCGTCGCTCCTGCCGAGGCCGTTGAGGTCGAGGGGCTGGACGAGCAGTTCCGCGGCGCTGCCGACGCCTTCGACGCCGCCATGGACGCCATGGCCGAGCGCTTCCCCGAGCGCCGCGCCTCCGCCCCCGGTGATGCCGCCGACCGCGCCCACATCACGCCCGAGACCGAGCTCGACGTGCCGGCCACCTCCGTCTACCAGGCCAGCGCCATCAAACTCGAGGAGGAGCTCTCCCCTGCCGAGGCCTTCGAGAGCGGCATGGGCGAGGCTGCCTACACCTATCTGACCGACCACGCCACCAAGTGCATCGTCATCGATGTGCCCGCATACCAGCACGCGACGGCTACCGTGCGCGTGAGTGGCGTCGACGCAGCGGCTGCGATTGCCGCCATCGACGCCGTCGCCCGTCCGCAGGCAACGCTCGATCTGCGCATAGCCCTGGACTCCCCCGTCAACGGCCAAGGCGTCGTGGGCTCCGTGCTGCGCGTGTGCGCTCACGAGTACGCCACTGTCAATGTGACCTGCACGCAGACGCTCGACGACAGCTGGATCGCGCTCGACGACACCGGTCTGTTCCTGGACGAGGGCGCGCGCGTCAACGTGCAGCACACCGTCCTGGGAGCCGGCGCCAGCGCCACCGGCCTTGCCGGCGACCTGCTGGGCGACACCGCCAAGGTGACGATCGATACCGATTACCTGGGCGCCCGCGAGCAGGTGCGCGACTTTAACTATGAGCTGCGCCACCGCGGCCGCAAGACCGAGTGCGAAATCGACGCCAACGGCGTGCTGACCGGTACGTCTAAGAAGGTCTACCGCGGCACCATCGACCTCGTGCACGGCTGCAAGGGCGCAACCGGCACCGAGCGCGAAACCGTGCTGTTGGCCAACAAGGGCGTCGACAACAAGACCGTCCCCGTCATCCTGTGCGACGAGGACGACGTCGCCGGCAATCACGGCGCCACCATCGGTCACGTCCGCGACGAGCAGCTGTTCTACCTCGCCTGCCGCGGCCTTGACCAAAACGCTGCCGAGGACCTGTTCATTCGCGCCAAACTGGAGGACGCCGCACTTTCCGCGACCGACGAGCGCACCCGCGCCGCCGTCGTCCGTCTGGGCAACAACCTGATCGATAACTTTGAGGAGGAGCTCGCATGATCGACACCGAGCACGTTAAATGCGACACCTGTACCGCACCGGAGCCTATGGAGCTCGACGCCAGCGACGAGGCCTCGCGCGGCTGGCCTACCGTCGACATCGAAACCAATCCCTACAAGGCGCAGTTCCCGCTGTTCCAGCAGCACCCCGAGATCGCCTTCCTCGATAGCGCCGCCACCGCGCAGCGCCCCGCCTGCGTGCTCGACGCCGAGCGTGACTTCTACCAGCGCATGAACGCCAACCCCCTGCGTGGCCTGTACTCGCTGTCCGTCGAGGCCACCGAGGCCATCGCGAAGGTGCGCCAGCAGATCGCCGACGTCATCGGCGCCCCCCAGGCCAACGAGGTCGTCTTCACCCGCAACACGAGTGAGTCGCTCAACCTGATCGCCAAGAGCTTTGCGCCCACGGTCCTCGAGCCGGGCGACGAGGTCGTCATCACCATCATGGAGCACCACTCCAACCTGATCCCGTGGCAGCAGGTCTGCCGCGAGACCGGCGCCAAGCTCGTCTACCTCTACCCCACCAAGACCGGCCAGCTCACGACCGAGGAAGTGCTTGCCAAGGTGGGCCCCAAGACCAAGATCTTGGCCGTGGGTCAGGTCTCTAACGTTCTGGGCGTCGAGAACCCGGTCAAGAATCTCGGCAAGCTCGTACACAAGTACGGCGGCTATCTGGTCGTCGACGGCGCACAGTCGCTGCCGCACATGCCGGTCAACGTGGCCGATCTGGGCGCCGACTTCTTTGCCTTTAGCGCGCACAAGGCCATGGGTCCCATGGGCATCGGCGTGCTGTGGGGCAAGATGGACCTGCTCAACGCCATGCCGCCCATGCTTACCGGTGGCGAGATGATCGACTCGGTCACCGAGCAGGACGCCGTCTGGGCGCCCGTCCCCGAGAAGTTCGAGGCCGGCACGCAGGACGCCGCCGGTATCTTCGCCACAGGCGCGGCGCTTGATTACCTGGTTAACACCGTGGGCTACGAAAACATCCAGGCCCGCGAGCAAGCACTCGTCCACTACCTGATGGGCGAGCTCATGCAGCTCGACTTTGTCCAGATCATCGGATCCATCTATTGGGACAACCATCACGGCGTCGTGAGCTTTAACGTCCGCGGCATCCACCCGCACGATGTCGCGAGCATCATGGACATGGACGGCGTCTGCATCCGCGCCGGTCACCACTGCGCGCAGCCGCTGCTCACCTGGCTGGGCGTCGAGAACCTCGCCTGCTGCCGCGCCAGCGTGGCCTTCTACAACGACAAAGCCGATATCGACAAGTTCATCGCCGGTCTGCATCACGTTTGGAGCACGTTCAATGGGTAATCTGTACACCTCCACCACGTTTATGGAGCATAACTCACACCCCGACTACAAGTACGAGATGGATGCCCCCACGCACGAGCACGACGGCATCAACCCCAGCTGCGGCGACGAGCTCACCTTGCAGCTGCGTGTCGAGAACAACGTGATCGAGGAGGCCTCGTTTACCGGCCACGGCTGCGCCATCAGCCAGGCCAGCGCCGACATCATGGCCGACCTCATCACCGGCGAGACAGTCGAGGAGGCTCGTCGTCTGGCAGAGCTTTTCCTCGCCATGATTCGTGGCGAGCAGCTCTCCGAGGAGGACCTGGAAGACCTGGACGAGGCCGCTCAGCTCCAGGACATCTCGCACATGCCTGCCCGCGTCAAATGCGCCGAGCTCGCCTGGCGCACCCTTGACGGCATGCTCACGGGACAAAATAATCAGTAATATTTGTCTCGAATCTGAAGAATCCTGTTGGCCGAATCGCTTAACTTTCGCGATTCGGCCATTTTCTTTTCTGCCTTTATTTCGAGCCCTCGGCCTGCGCGTCCACCTGCGCATAAGCACGTACAATACGAGAGACGGTACTTTTGCCAATCCCGGTATAGCGCTCAATCTGGCGCACCGTGAAACCGGCATCGTGTAATCCAACAATAACGGTATCGCGCCGCGCCGGCGGTGCGGCTTTAACCCCGTGGAGCGACACCCCGAAGCTCTTTGCCAACTTGTCGGCAAAGGCGTGGCGTTCCCACTCCGTCTCTTTCATATCGCACAGCGCTGGCTCGCCGCCGTCGGGCGTCGAAAGCGAATGGGCAATAAAGCCCTCGGCAGAACCAAAAAGCTCAAGTACGCAAGAAGGATCGGAAAATCCCCTCGTGACATCAGCCGCATCACTGTCGTAAGCGCGCAGATGCTCTGCAAAGCTGCTCCAGGGATAACGCTCGATTAGGCTCATGCCCGCCTCCTGCGGATCGGCGTGGACAGAGCGAATAGCCTCCATCACCTGCCAGTCGGTATCGAGCGAGCGGCGCTCAAAACGATCCCGAAACAGGCAGCCCGCGCGCCCAGTGCGCTTATTGAACCGACGAGCATACGTCAACAGTAGCCGCTGCATGGCTGTGCTCATTTTGTCCTCGTAATCCAAAAGCACCAGATCCACGTAGTCGCTCATGAGACACCACGCCACAATCGTCACCTGGGCATCGCGGCAGCACTCGCACATCAGCTCCAAAAACTCCCACCGGTCCTCGTCGCTCTCAAAGATCTGCCGCCCGGCCATACCGCGGGCGCAAACATGGTAAAAACCGGTGATCGTTTTCCAAACGCGCTGCATGGCGCTCCCTTCGCCGGGATCTGCTTACCATCCAATACATCACGATTGAAACGTGCCATCAAAACATTCACGCAAAATGGCACCCGTCGACGGTAAAAGGCGGCAAACCGACGGCGAACGGCAATATAGCCACAGGTCAGGCAACGTTGCCTTGCCAAAAGCTTGACCAGAACCGATCCCCTTCAGCGGACCGCGCAACCGCAAACAGCTTGATTAAATCGTTTCAATTGAAAGTTCCGCGCTTCTCGCTACGAAAACTGAGCCGTTCGCCGAATATTCCGTGCATTTCGCGGTATTATAGGGGCTGCATGTCATGTCCCTTTCGAAGGGTCGCCCGGCAATCGCCAGCCACGACCCCCAGACGGGACGCCAACACGATAGAGAGGAGAGGCATGCAGTACTCACAGGAAGTGGAGAACATGTGCCCCGTTGCCAAGGGTGCATACCACGGCCCCGCACCCATCCCCGAGGAGGGCAAGTGGGTCCAGGCTAAGGAGATTTCCGACATCTCCGGTCTTACGCACGGTGTGGGTTGGTGCGCACCTCAGCAGGGCGCCTGCAAGCTCACGCTGAACGTCAAGGACGGCATCATCGAGGAGGCCCTCGTTGAGACCATCGGCTGCTCGGGCATGACCCACTCTGCCGCCATGGCTTCCGAGATCCTTCCCGGCAAGACCATCCTCGAGGCCCTCAACACCGACCTCGTCTGCGACGCCATCAACGTCGCTATGCGCGAGATCTTCCTGCAGATCGTTTACGGCCGCAGCCAGACCGCGTTCTCCGAGGGCGGCCTGCCCGTGGGCGCCTCCCTCGACGACCTCGGCAAGGGCCTTCGCTCCCAGGTCGGCACCATGTTCGGCACCAAGGCCAAGGGCGCTCGTTACCTCGAGCTCGCTCAGGGCTACGTCACCCGCATGGCTCTCAACGACAAGAACGAGATCATCGCGTTCGAGTTCCTGAACCTCGGTAAGTTCACCGACGCCGTCAAGGCCGGCAAGACCCCCGAGGAGGCCATCGCTGGCGCTATGGGCCACTATGGTCAGTGGGAGAACGCTGCCAAGTACATCGACCCGCGCACCGACGAGGAGACTCACTCCGTCGCCAGCGTGTTCCCGGTTCACGAGTAGAAAGGGAGGGAAATAACTATGACTGTTACGTTCGAAGGTTACGAGCGCCGCGCTGACAAGATCAACAAGTGCCTCGCCGACAACGGCATTGCCTCCCTCGAGGAAGCTCTGCAGATCTGCATCGACAAGGGCTTCAACCCGCGTGAGATCGTCAACAACACCCAGTCCATCGCCTTCCAGAACGCCGAGTGGGCCTACACCCTCGGCTGCGCTCTCGCTGTCAAGCGTGGCGCCAAGACTGCTTCTGAGGCTGCCGCCATCATCGGCGAGGGCATCCAGGCCTTCACCGTTCCCGGCTCCGTCGCCGAGGACCGCAAGGTCGGTCTGGGCCACGGTAACCTGGGCGCCATGCTGCTCTCCGACGACACCGAGTGCTTCGCCTTCCTGGCTGGCCATGAGTCCTTCGCTGCCGCCGAGGGCGCTATCGGCCTGGCTCTGAACGCCAACAAGGCTCGTAAGAAGCCGCTGCGCGTTATCCTCAACGGTCTGGGCAAGGACGCCGCTCAGATCATCGCCCGCATCAACGGCTTCACCTACGTGAAGACCCAGTTCGACTACTTCACGGGCGAGCTCAAGGTCGTCGAGACCATCCCCTACTCCGATGGTCCCCGCGCCGCCGTCAACTGCTACGGCGCCGACGACGTCCGCGAGGGCGTTGCCATCATGTGGCACGAGAACGTCGACATCTCGATCACCGGCAACTCCACCAACCCGACGCGCTTCCAGCACCCCGTCGCTGGCACCTACAAGAAGGAGCGCCTCGAGGCTGGCAAGAAGTACTTCTCCGTCGCTTCTGGTGGCGGCACTGGCCGTACCCTGCACCCGGACAACATGGGCGCCGGCCCTGCCTCTTACGGCATGACCGACACCATGGGCCGTATGCACTCCGACGCCCAGTTCGCCGGTTCTTCCTCCGTGCCTGCGCACGTCGACATGATGGGTCTCATCGGCATGGGCAACAACCCCATGGTCGGTGCCACCGTCGCCTGCGCTGTCGCCGTCGAGGAGGCCCTCAAGGCCTAATCGCGCCCGCGCGATGCTCATATAGTTGAGCTTTAGAGCCGCTACCTACCCGGGTAGCGGCTCTTTTTTGTTGCCATAAAACGTTCGAGATCCGATATATCAGTTCTGATGGAACGTAAGGCGTGATGAGAAGGAGCCGCCAAGCGGCCTCAACGTCCACGTGCCATATTCGCCCTTTACCGATTTATCCAATCTTTGCGATACCTTTGCCGATCACCCGTGCGACAATGCGCGAACGAGAAAGGAATCCTATGGAATCAACTGATGTACTGGTAATCGGATCGGGCATCGCGGGCCTTTGCGCCGCCATAGAAGCAGCACGCGCGGGCGCGACCGTTGCCATCGCATGCGCTGGCAAGACCATGAGCGGATCGAGCTTCTTCCCGGGCACCTGGGGCCTCGGGCTTATTGGTCCCGTCGACAAAGACGACGAACAAGACCTTATCGACACCATCCAAACCGTCGGTGGCGGCGTTGCCGACCCCGAACTCGTCCAGACGTTCGTCCACGGCATTCCCCAAGCGATTGACTGGCTCGAACAGGATCTGGGCGTAGAACTCCAGCGTCCGCAAAGCGCCGAAAGCGCCCAGCAAAAGCAATTTATCCCCTGCTTCGACCACAAGACGAGAATGTGGCGCGGCCTCACCCGCAAACCCCTCGAAGACGCGTGTACGGCCCAGATCGACTCGCTCGGCATACGCCTGCTCCCCCGCCACGAGCTTATCGATCTTGTTGAGGATACGAACGGAAAAATTGTCGGCGCCGTGCTCTACGACCGCGCAAACGAACATCTCGTGCCCATGACAGCCAAGACCACTATCATCGCTGCGGGCGGCACGGGTGGCCTGTTCGAGCGCAGCCTCACTTCGGCCGATGTACTCAGCTCCTCGCAGGCCATCGCACAGGCACATGGCGCATCCCTTACGAATATAGAGTTCATGCAGATGATGCCCGGCTTCATTGAACCTAAGCGCAACCTGGTCTTTAACGAAAAGACCTGGCGCTATGTCAAGTTCGACCAACCGGTCGACATTGCCGACGAAGAGTTAGACGATCTGCTTGAGCAACGCTCAGGATATGGCCCCTTCACTTCGCGCTTGGCTTCTCGCGCCATCGATCTTGCCATCGATCAAGCGGGTGTCGAAGGTCTGGCGCTCCACTACGACTTCCCTCGCGAGGATGTTCCCGAGTTCGTGCAGACCTTTGCCACCTGGCTGCAAGACGAGCACGGTATCGCGCCGAGCGACGAGATGCGCGTGGCGATGTATGCCCACGCCGCCAACGGCGGCATCAAGATCGACAAGACCGCGTACACGGGCATTGAGGGCCTCTACGCCTGCGGCGAGGCAACAGGCGGCATGCACGGCGCTGACCGCATCGGAGGCCTGTCGAGCGCCAATGGCATCGTATTCGGGCGTATCGCTGGCGCATCAGCGGCTCGAGCAGCACAGAAAGAGCCTGAGGCAGCTCTGAAGGCGGATATCGCCCTCCCCGAGTACGGCATTGCCATAACAGACGCCGAACGCCTGAGGCACAGCCTTAAGCACACGATGAGCACCTATTGCATGATCAACCGCACCGAGACGGGCCTATCCGAGGCACTACACGAGCTTGAGGACTTGAAGGCGAAAGCAACGACCTTGAGCACGCAGAAAGCCCAGGAGGGCGAAGTCGCAGCCCTCGCCCGCCTGCAATCGCAGATTCAACTGGCAACGGAGATGGTCAAAGCCATGCGCAAACGAACCGAAAGCCTAGGTTCGCACTATCGAGCGGACTAGGCTGAGCCCCTATCCAAAACAGAACACAACTTATCGATATCTATCGGCCCGGTGGACTAGAAGCAACACGGGGCTCATTGGTGTCCGCACGGCTGCGTATCATTATTCTGAATATAGAGAGGACAAAGCCCGTGCAGACAACAGACCAGAGAGGAAGAGATATGGACAGCAGGGATATCGAAAAGTGGCGCGTCAAACTTGATAGCTACGCCCGTGTGGAAGACGGGGTTGAGTATTGGCTCGCACGCGATTTAATGGAACCCATGGGATACACTCGATGGGAGAACTTCGCCGAAGTTGTTAAGAGGGCAAAAGTCTCGTGCGAAACAAACAAAACTCCAGTTGATTCCCATTTTCGTGACACCACGAAAATGGTAACTGCCGGTGTCGCCGCTCGCGCGGTTAAAGACTACAAACTGACGCGCTATGCATGCTATTTAATCGCCCAGAACGGAGATTCAAACAAGCCAGAGATCGCACTCGCCCAGGCATACTTTGCCGTGCAGACGCGCCGCCAAGAGCTCATAGAGCAGCGCTTCGCAGAGATTCAGCGCTTGCAGGCGCGGCACGCGCTATCCGATTCAGAGAAACAGCTCTCGGGTATTGCGTTCAAACGCGGCGTGGACTCCAAAGGATTCGCGATCATCAAGTCGAAGGGCGATGAAGCGTTATTCGGCGGCAGAAGCACGGCGGAAATGAAGCAGCAGCTCGGCGTACCCAAGAGCGCGGCATTGGCGGACAGGTTAGCCGATGTCCTCATCAAAGCAAAGGACCTTACGAACTCGATGACTGCTTTCAACGCAGAGGAACACGACCTGTACGGTCTGGACCAGATCAAGCAAGAGCACGTCGAGAACAACACAAGCGTGCGTGGCAGCCTCATTGACCGCGGAATTGTCCCCGAAAATCTACCACCTGCCGAGGACACAAAGAAGCTCGAGCGTCGCGTGAAGGCAGACGAGAAGAAACTCAAGGAGGGTACTGACGGCTTTGCCGATCCACAAGGTAGACTCGATTTGTAAATATTCCGGGTTACTTTGGTGGGCCGTCAGGGGGTCAGCTTGCTGCGCAGGCGGCCGCTGCGGCGCCAAGGCGCCTTGCGCGCTGCGCTGGCAAACGCTTACGCGTTTTCTAAGCTCCGCGCCCTTTCGGGTTCGACCCCATGTGAGGTCAACAAAAAAGACGGCCAACTTTCGTTGACCGTCTTACATGCTTTGGTGGGCCGTCAGGGGTTCGAACCCTGGACCTTGGGATTAAGAGTCCCCTGCTCTACCAACTGAGCTAACGACCCGATATCAACACGAAGCAAGAACTGGGGTGGGTAAAGGGACTCGAACCCTCGACCTACGGGACCACAACCCGTCGCTCTAGCCAACTGAGCTACACCCACCGTGTCCTGTGCGCTTCGCGCTCGACTATTATTGCAAGGAACGCCATGCGATGCAAGCCCCAATTTTCAAGAATTTTGAAAAGAGTTTTTTGGATCCATTTCGGGCAAATCCTACCGGTTCCATAGGAGTAAACTTGCCCCACCCCGATGTTCGAAAGGACAAGCATGAAAGAACTCTCCAATCGCACGGCAGCATTCACCGATTCGGTCATCCGCCGCATGACGCGCATCTCCAATAAGTACGGTGCCGTCAACCTCTCGCAGGGCTTCCCCGACTTCGATCCCCCGGCGCAACTGCTCAACAGTCTGAGCGCCATCGCCAGCGACCCCAAGCCGCTCTATCACCAGTACTCCATCACCTGGGGCTCCCAGGCCATGCGCGAGACGCTCGCCGCCAAGCAGGAGCACTTTATGGGCATGCCGGTCGACCCCAACCAGAACGTCGTGGTCACCTGCGGTTCCACCGAGGCCATGATGGCCGCCATGATGACGATCACGAACCCCGGCGACAAGGTCGTCATCTTCTCGCCGTTCTACGAGAACTACGGCGCCGACACGATCCTTTCGGGTGCCGAGCCCATCTATGTGCCGCTCAACCCGCCCACATTCGACTTTGACCGCGAGACGCTCGAGGCGGCCTTCCGCGACAACGACCCCAAGGCCATCGTCCTGTGCAACCCTTCCAACCCCTGCGGAAAGGTCTTTACGCGCGAGGAGCTCACCTTTATCGCCGACCTCTGCAAAAAGTACGACGCCTACTGCATCACCGACGAGGTGTACGAGCACATCGTCTACGCGCCCCACGAGCACGTCTATATGGCCACGCTGCCCGGCATGTTCGAGCGCACTATCAGCTGCAGCTCGCTGTCTAAGACGTACTCCATCACCGGCTGGCGTCTGGGCTACACCATTGCCCCGACCCAGATCACCGAGCGCATCAAGAAGGTCCACGACTTTCTCACCGTGGGTGCCGCCGCTCCCCTGCAGGAAGCCGTCGTCACCGCCCTCAAATTCGACGACAGCTATTACCAGGAGGTCCTCGACCTCTACGCCGCCAAGCGCGACCTGTTCTGCCAGGGACTCGACAGCATCGGTCTTGAGCACAACGTGCCACAGGGCGCCTACTACGTCATGATGGACATCTCTGAGTTTGGATATGATAGCGACCTCAAATTCTGCGAGGACCTCGCGTCTAAGGTGGGCGTGGGCGCCGTACCCGGCTCGAGCTTCTTCCGCGAGCCCGTCAACCATCTGATTCGTTTCCACTTTGCCAAGCGAGACGAGACACTTAACGCGGCGCTGGAGAACCTCAAGTCGCTGCGTGATAAAATCAAGCCGCGCGGGTAAGGACGGCCCAGCAACTAAAGCAACCAAAGAAGCCTCGCACCGCCCGCCGCGTTGCGAGGCTTCTTTTTATAGCGCTTTCTTAAATAGTTTAGAGCTCTATACTTTAGTCACGGAGCAACTCGTCCCAGAGAGAGGAATACTATGGCAGAGCAGCAGCTTATCGGAGCGCTCGAGGCTGGCGGCACCAAGATGGTCTGCGCCACGGGCTATGCAGACGGTACGGTCCTGGAGCGCGAGCAGATTGCGACCACGACCCCGCAGGAGACCGTTGAGGCCGTCAACGCATGGTTTGCCGACAAGGGCATCGCCGCGCTGGGCATTGGCGCCTTTGGCCCCACGGCAGTCAACCCTGCCTCGCCCCAATACGGCAAGATCCTGGAGACGCCCAAAACGGCATGGCGCTACTTTGATCTGCTGGGCACCATTCAAAACGAGCTCAATATTCCCTGTGGCTACGACACCGACGTCAACGTCGCCTGCTTGGGCGAGGTCACCTTCGGTTGCGCCCAGGGCCTCACCGACGTGGTCTACCTGACCATCGGCACCGGCGTGGGCGCCGGCGTGCTCTCGGGCGGCCAGCTCGTGCACGGTATGATGCATCCCGAAGCCGGCCATATCCTGGTCACGCGCGATCCGCGCGACACCATCGGCGAGCATAGCGCCTGCCCCTTCCACGACAACTGCCTCGAGGGCCTCATCGCCGGCCCCGGCGTTAAAAAGCGCTGGAATGGCAAGAGCGCCGGAGACATGGCCGAAGATCCGGAGGCCATGGACCTGCTCGCAGGCTACCTGGCACAGGCGCTCATGACCTACACGCTGTGCTACGCGCCGCAAAAGATCATCATCGGCGGCGGCGTGGCCGACCACACCCCCATCGTGCCGCTCGCACGCAAAAAGTGCGCCGAGATGCTCAACGGCTATATCGTCACGCCCGAGGTCAACGACATCGAAACCTACATTGTCAATAACAGCCTTGAGGGCAAGCAGGGCATCATGGGTTGTCTGGCCCTTGGCGCCCAGGCGCTCCAGTAAAGGACACATCAGCGGGGCGCAGCGTAGCCAAACTCGCAAAACGCCCGGAAAACGCCGTCACGCCCCGCAGAGGCCCTCAAACGCACAAGGCCGCCTAGGACCAAGCAAAACGTCCTAGGCGGCCTTTTTGGTGTACATCAGCGACCGTAAGAGATATCGGAGTACGACGCCTGTCGTCGCCCCGCAGCAGTCGATCATCACATCGGTAATCATGCCGGCGCGACCGGGCACAAATAGCTGGATCGTCTCGTCGATAGAGGGGACAAGCAGCAAGAACACCGCCGTGGGCAGCAACACATCAAACGTACGCCGGCCTTCGAGGTCAAAGGCGTGCGTCGCCAAGATGCCAAGCACCATGTACTCGGTAAAATGAGCGCACTTGCGCACGACGAAGTTGGTCACCCACTCGTATGGAAGCCCCAGGGTCTGCAAAAAGCCGCGAATGGATTCCATAATCGACAAGCTCAACGAACCAGAGCCCGTACCGGGAACCAGCGAATTGCCCCAAATGACGAGCACCATGGCGCAGGCGGCAAGCGCCCATTTTCGATCGACCTTAACCATGCGGCAATTATGCCTCCGCGCGCAGCGGCGTAAAGCTGGCGGTACCGCCCTCGATAACGCTCAGATAGGCACGACCCGTGCGCTTGACGGCCGCAGACTGCAGACGGTTGATTTCTTCCTCGAGAATCTGATTGACGCGCTCATGACGACGGTTTTCCATAACGCCGGCAGCGATAGCCTCGGCGCGCTCGATACCCTCGCGCGAGATACGCGCGGTATCCTCGGGAAGCACGGAACTGTGGCGGCCGACATAGAC
>OGOO01000344.1_pt1 | contig 58379 bp, 61 predicted proteins | sample 1552651 | NCBI WGS metagenome assembly OGOO01 (sample SAMEA2580118, study PRJEB22360) | human gut metagenome | biome: human gut; feature: human-associated habitat; material: faeces | place: Denmark | collected 2008/2010 | reverse complement strand
TGGTGCGTATATCCTCAATTTAGTAAACTTGAATACGAATATACCAAACCAATAAGACAGCATTACGTTATAATCGATAAAAAAGAAATTAATAAATATATTATGAAATATAAAAATTATATCTTTAATACGATGATGCTAATGGTAGCATCATTATGTAAAGGATGTATACATGACCCAGCATCGGTAATATTATATAATAATGATATAATCGAAGGATCCATACATATCCGTCAATTTAATACAGAAGAGTATAATTACAAAGATATATTATATTCATTATTATCAAGTCTTATCAGAAAAAATGATAGGTATAAACTTAATTTATTAAAAGAGGAGGGTAAATTATGACTGAACTAGAAATAAAAATATTAGCAAACAAAACATACGACTCAATGGTATCACAAATGAGAAATATACCAGGAACTACTGACGATGAAATTAATCTTTTTATGAATAAATTCACTAAGAATCTTCGTGAAATTTTAATCGAAAATAATCCTGAAGATGATACAAAATTGTTTAAAGAAGACTTTAGTTCTATAATGAATAGGTGTAATAATAAAGATGATCTTATTTATGTTTTCTGTGAAATTATTAATAGAATCAATTTAATATCTGATCTTGGTATTAAAGTAAATGAAAATGGTAAAGCTGAAATTAAATAACGCTATCCAGTTAAAGAATATTATGGAGGAGGATAAATAAAATGAACACTATTTCTAATTATAATGAAAAATATTTAAACATATTTGATGAAAAACATATTCAAGAAAATTATATTAAATTCTTATTAGATTTATTTAAAACTAAATATTGGATAAAATCGATAAGCAACAATTCACAGTCTTTTTTAAATAAAGACGACCTGCATGACTTACAATTAAAAGCATTTGGTAGTGAAGATAAAATTGAGACTTATGAACAATATAAGAGCAAGTATCCATATGAATTTGCAATCAGATCAACACTGGTTGATATTATAAAAGCCACTCCAGTTTATAAATTGATCAAATTGCATAATTATTTTGTCGAGCATGATGATACATGTAGGGGAATGTATGACCTTATATATTCGTTCTCAATTGATGACAATACATCTAATCCGGTTAGTGATAGATTAGAATTGATTAGAGAATGGATTAATAAATCCGGTATTATTGATAAGAATTATTTGGAAATTACATATGATACTCCAATGGAAATGCATGAAATACCATTCTATAGATGGATGGATATTGTACCAGATTATATTATATATAATAAGTACCCATGCAATATTAAGCCAAAGCCATATGTTTGTATAGTTACTGGAGATATTAGAGAGGTTGATTTTACCAAATCGTATGGCTCTTTATATTTATCAGAGACAAAAACATTATTATCAAATATTAAAAGAATTTGATATTCCAGAATTATATGAATTCTTAGATAAAATAATGGAATATAGGGAAAATAGTACTAAGGAGACGAATAATAAATGGATCCAGTAGAAAGAAAGAAACTAAACAACAAATTTATACACATGGTTGCAGATGCTCTTACAAAAGGAATGGACCCAAAAGCAGCCGACAAAGCGATTTATGATGATCTGGTGAACGAAATGGCTAATAGTTTTACGGCAGATTCTAAAGAAGATGAACCGATTAGCAATGATCAAAATGTTACAGATACTGAAAGTAATGAATGTAATGTAGTTGCTTTATATGAAACCGTTTTTGATAGAGAAGAATCAACGGTAAGAGAAACAATGCTGATGAATGCAGCATATATTATCAATTGTTTTATTCTTGAAAATTATAAAGAATATGTTAATAATAACCTTAGTATTTATAATAAAATGTGTTCTACTATTGCAGATATATATTTTAAAGAATTCTGTCAAATAGATTTATCGAAAAAAGACAAAAAAGTAATCGAGGCAATAATTATTGTAATTCTTGACAAGATTAATTGTCCATGGGCAGTATATTCAACACCCGATCACGTAATAACTAATATTATATGTGAACAGAATATTGCACAGAATGATGCCGATATAGAACGTATTAAAGATGATATTGTGCATAATAGTATAGAGCTTATAAATAGAATGAATTATTTGGCTCTGGAATTCACTAGCTTATTTCTTAACAAAACTTTAATTACAGATCTTTACAATTTAGATGCAGCACGTATTATTTCTATTAGCCCATACTCATTTGAATATGATAGGAAGCTTAATTATTTAATATCTATATTGCTTACTTATCAGAGCAAATATACTGATGCTATGGGTTGTATATGTGAAACATCTGGAGCTAAATATTGGTAGTAATAAAAGGAGTAACAATGTCTACTGTATCTTTAGGTCAAGAACGAATTGCTAATACATTGAAGCAAGGAAAACGATCATTTATTATATCTTTCTCGGGTGGTTGTGATAGCACAACCATCCTTGATATTCTCTGTAAAGAGATCGAAAAGAATGGTCTTAAAGATGAATGCGAAATATTTTTAGTATATCATCATATGGCATCCTTTAGACAACCTAATACGCTTACTCGAGAATGCGATAGCATTTCGGATATTATGGATGTATACAAAAATAAAGGATTCCGTATATATTTTATTAAGTTGAATAGCGAACTAGATGAAACATATACTGATCAAGAGCACACTTATGGTAGTTATTTTGTTTTACCAGTAATGTGGATATTATCTATAGTCAGTACACTGATCATAATACCACCTACTAAATTACAGATATTCATGGGATATATCAAAGGTGATGATGCAATACGATACAGAAAAGAGCTATTAGATATCTATTCTAATATTTTTAAGATATATGGAATAAAAAATACTGATATAGAATTTCCATTAGAAAATACTTCTAAAGAAGATATCATCTTATATCTTCAGAAGAATGATTTATATGATAAAGTAACATACTGTGAAGCTAGGAATAACTGTAATGTAGATATATATGGAATTGATGCAACTCCAAAATGTAACTGTTGTAAAAGACATCGTGAGGCTCTTTTGCGTATTGAAAATATGAAAAATAAATCATCCGATACAGTCCCAGACGTATGAAAATACGTGGTCATAATATATATTACCACGTTAGACAATACACTAACCCAGCATTTCACACCTTGTATTGTATGATATGAAAGGAAGATGATGTAATGATTAAGAAATTAATAGTAGCATTAGCAACAATGATGGGTATGTTTTTCTTAGGTACTGGAAATGCACAAGCTGAATGGGTAACTGTGGAAGCCACAGCATATACTCATACTGGTAATCCAACAGCATCTGGAGAATGGCCATATGTCGGCGGGGTCGCCGCCAACGATTTTGCTATAGGCACCATTCTTGTTATTGATGGAATAGAATATATAGTCAACGATCGCTCCGAAGCACCGCATATTGTAGATATATTTATGGATACATATGATGAGTGCATCCAGTTCGGAAGACAATATAAAAATATTTATGTAAAAAGGTAATTATTATATGGACGACTATTCTGGAATGATTATTAATGACTTCCAAATATTGCGTAAAGTCAGAATAGGCTCAAATAATCAATGGTTATATGAGACCAAATGTTTAGTATGTGGATATAAATGGATTAGTACCATAAATCATATAAAAAGATATAATCATTCTAGAATACCCCATAGACATGGTGTGCAAATTGATCCAAATTATTTTATTGGAAAACAATTTGGAAATTGGTATATAGATTCATTTTACGGTTATACTAACAAAAATGGGCGTAGGCGTCAATTGTTTAATGTTATATGTTCATGTGGTATTAAGCGAGTGATGCCTATAAATAATATTCAACGATCAACAAATAAAACCCATCGACATCCTGTTTGTACTGGAAATTGGCCAAGCAGAAAGTTACGCAATAAGTTTTTTAGTATGATTGGGCGTTGTTATAGAAAATCTGACTCACATTATGAATCTTATGGTGGTAGAGGCATCAAAATATGTGATGAATGGCTAAAAAATCATCAATCGTTTATTGATTGGGTGTATAAATCCGGATATAGAGATGGATTGACGATTGATAGAATTGATGCTAATGGTAATTATTGTCCGGAAAATTGTAGATGGTTAACTATGCTCGAAAATACAAAATGGATGCGCAAGTCCCATCGAATTACAGTAGATGGCATTACTGATACCGCACAAGGATGGGCATTCAGATTAGGGCATAGCAAAGACTACATAAGGAAAAAGCTAATTAAATACGGAATGCAATATACTATAGATTTAATTAAATCTATAATGCGGCAAAGAAGTATGGATTGAAAGATAAGTTACATCTAATATCAGAGACTCATATGAGTCTCTGATATATCTTTTTAGTTTTTTATTACTATATCTTCTACAATAGGAGTTACATTATCGTTCATATACTGAGCATTGATTTCTTTAGAATATCGTAATTCTATACGTCCTTTTATAGGATCTGTTTCTATATGAGCATCATTTAGTACTAAGCTATATGGTACTCTGGTATCATCTGTAGTAGATGTATAATGAGATACATGAACCACAGAACTCAAACTGGCATTGTCTGTGCAATACAACCAAGTTTTGCCATTAATAGCATTTAGCATTCTAAACTTAGCTAATGGCTCTCCATTATACTGTGGAACAATAATCTTCAAATATTCTATTCCTTTAGGAACAACAAAGGTAAATGATTTAGAAAGATATTGTTTACCATTCTTTTCTATAATGGGCCATTTAAATACCCCAGGAATAATTGGTTTAATAACCGGCTTAATGATCATATTCCCTTTAACAGTAAACTTGATTTCTTTTTTGTGTGTCTTTATAATTGTACCCATATTACATATTCCCCAATGAATAACCAGCTCCGGTAGCTATCATACCAATAAGAATCTTTTGGTATTTATGTCTGCGTTCCGTTCTCTTGACCCACTTCTCGTAATCGTTGAATTGTGCTTCTAATTTCTCGATCAGTTTCTTCATATTCTCTAAACTGTTGTTGGCTTCCATTAAGTTTCTCTCGGATTCCATGAGCTGTGTCATAAGCTGAATGATTTGCTGACTCTGCTGCGTCGATAGATTTTGTTCCGTCTGATTGTAATACTTTAAGCTGTTCAAAAGTCCTGTCAAGTTCTGTAATTGTTGATTCTGCTTCTGAGAGAGTTCTTTCGAGGTCTTTAGCTGTGCTTTGAGCGTCTCGTAATTGGTCTGCAGCAGATTGTATTGTTTCTGCTGATTTGCGTTGATGTCTTTGTAATTCCGTATTTGTATCTGAGATGCTTCCAGCTGTTTTTGAAGCAGATCGAACTGAGTCTGTAGCTCTTCGTACTGCGTCTTTAGTCTTAGCATTTTCTGACTTTGACTGTTGTATTGTATCTCTAATTTGTTCACCAGTTCCATGGTCGTTGTAGTGGAAGATGTAGTATCCAATGATTCCGCATATGATAACGATACCGAGGACAAGATACCACAGACTACGATCATTGAGCTTAATATATTCTTTAAATTTATCCATTTCAATTGTTAGTCCTCCTAATTATAAAAATAAGAGAGGCCTATAGAAGACCTCTCTTACACTATATATTACGGTATATCACTATCTCCAGTTATATCTACCCATAATTGATGCATCTTAATAGATTCTTGTAAAGAATCATCTCCAGGTTCAGTAATCTGAGTTACTTTATGAGAACCAATTTTATCGGTTACCCATTTGGTGGTAGCCAACTGATCGGTATATGTATCTATACTGGCTGTAGGAGCAGATGGTGTACCAGTAAACATAGGAGAATTCAAATCTGCCTTTAATAATAATTTGCTGTCTAATTCTGCTTTTAGTACATATCCATCCAAATTGATTTTTGGAGAACTAATTAATTCCCATTTATCTTCTGATGTATAGATATATTCTTTAAACAGATCTCCTTCATGACCACTGGGATCTTTCACCAAGTAAATTGTTGTTTTGGATATATCTGTTGTTGGAAGAGCATTGACAATTAAAATTTGGAATTTAGGAATAACAGACAACTCTGCTTTTGTAGCATAGTATGTATCAATTGCATTACCATTTTTATCTGCTATAGCTTTAGCCGCTGTACCTGTATAGTTCTCTGGAGTCAATTGACCTTCATATGTCTTATTTCCTCCAACCATCTTATACCATTTAATACCATTAGTGCTATTAGAAAGCATCTCGATATTATAGGTATCCATGTCTACAATACCAGTCATTTTACCACCAGATAACTTTAAGTAGTTATCCATAGCAGCAGTAAATGCAGCTTGAGATATGGCTCCATCACTATGAGTACCTGTATTACTATATAATTTAGTAATCCCTTTAATGGTATCGGTGGCTGTTGGAATATCATTCAGATCGGTAAATTTACCTGTAGTAGCTACCGTAGATAATGTAGCTTTATCCATCTTTTGATCTAATGCATTGGAGATAGATAATTGCGTCATTGTACCATCTACATTGGTTCCTGTAGAGTTATAGATCTTAACAAAACCTTCTGTAGAAGATGTCGCTGTTCCGGGCTTATTAATTAAATCATTATAACTTCCTGTAGTGGCTACAGTAGCAAAAGAATCTTTAGCCGCTTTAATCGCTTTAAAAATGCCATCTGAAGTAACAGGATTTACAGATCCACCAATAGGCGTATTATCAAAAGTCAATGAAATATGTGCGTTATCTAATGCATGTTTAACAAATGCTGTTGTAGCAATTGTTGTATCATTAGATGTAGCGGCGGCTGTAGGAGCTTTAGGAGTTCCTGTAAATACAGGAGAATTCAATTTAGCATAATCATTCAGATTAGCTGTAATCTGATTATGAACAAATTCAGTCGTAGCGATCTGTGTTGTTGATGTTCCTACCGCAGCAGTGGGAGCCGTAGGTGTACCAGTCAATGTCGTATTATTAACGATATTGGTCTGATAATCGATCAGTTTAGCATCAATAGCTGTTGGGACATATGTCTTAACAAATGCTGTTGTAGCGAGTCTAGTGCTATTATCAGTAACTGTTGGTGTAGGAGCTTTAGGCTGATTAATAAATACAGGAGAATCTAATAAAGCATATCTCTCCAAATGTAAATCTAAATGCCCGCCATTATTAATATCGTCTATAATAGCCTGTGTAATTGCATCTTTATCTATTTGAGATGTAATAATACCATTTAACTTTTTCTTTAAGTCTACTATACTATCTACATCTGTTTCATAATGAATAATTTGTTCGATACCATCTTTAACCGTTCTAAATCTGGCTTTTCGTATGACGGTAGTATGAATAGGATCATCTGGCACGTTATTCACCCTCTCTATATAAATTCATGAATTTACTGAAATGTTGACTGGAATAAAAGAGATATTCCTTTATAGGAATATCTCACTTTAGGTTAGTTTCATAGAGTAATCTGGTCAGGTTCAAGCATCTTCCTTTATAATGACAGTTAGGATTTCCAAAATAAATATCTTCTGTTTCTATATAAGTAAAAGTAACTTCATTGTATCCCTCTTTTATTTTTTCTGTCTGACCAGCATGAGAGATATATAAATCCTTTATCCAGAAATCAGAACGTTTCATATTGAAAGATATGGTTACTTTTTTATAGTCTTCAGACAATACGGCCTTTGCATCATGAATTGTCCAGCTATATTTCCAATCTAATGGATGAATATAATCTATTGTGTAATGCTTATAGGAAGCAAAGTTATGAGTATCACTAGATAACTCTGTTTCTCCTCTAAGCAAGAAAACTTTAATAAATGTATCATTATTACATTTATCAATTTGCATAAATCCTTTTTGATTGAGATTAGACATCATCTCTTTTGGAGTCATATCTAAAATCTCTAATAGCTCTCTAAAGTCATATAATACATAAGTATTATTTGTGGCTTGACTATATAGAACGATTGTACTAGATCCATCTCTTAATAAATCGGTATCTATAATTAATTTCTGATCATTATGGAAGAAATGAAAAATATGATCATCATATATATTCAGTTTGATAGTCTCTTTCAGATCTGTTTTTCTGACAGCATCATCAAATACAAATAAATGCATTATTTCCTCCTAATGATCTTAGATAATTCTTGGAATGCTTCTTGATGATGATTTCTAAATTGTAGCCCCCAAATAATGAGTCTCTTATAGAAATAGCATTCTAATTCGTGATCTTTAGATTTGACACATGCCGAACCACAATATTTATAATAAGAACATGTTTTACAATCTGTAAAGTTCTTATCAATGACGTTGGCTAAATCTTGTTGCCAGGTATCTGGGGATAACTGATCATCTCTCATATATAAACAAGTATACATTTTTCCAGATGTATCTATTTTCTTTATATTATGATGAACACAATATGTCTCACCATATTCATAATTATTATTCAATAGAGAATTAACCAATATGAATAGTCCATTAATTCTATAATTCATAATACCATATTTCTCAAAATCTATAACGTATTTGGATACATAGGTTTTGATTTGTTCAATCAAAGAAGTATAATCTTCTCTGGTTAATGCATATGGTTTATTAGATTCTGAAGTCATATGCATAATATGAGGATATAAAGAAAGTCTAACTGATATGACTTTCTCTTTCTCATTGAATTGATGCATAATATATTCTAAATCTGTATTCCCATGAAAGAGAGTACAAGAGATATTAACAAATGGATATTCTATTGGATGATCTAAAATATCTTTAGAACGTAATGCATTATTCCCATCATAAGAAAATGCTACTTTAAAATTATATTTCAAAAAGAATTCTCTATACTTATCAAAGAGAATCCCATTGGTTGTAATTCTATATGAATTTTCTGGCATAGCTTCTACTACTCTTTTAATATCATCCATATATAGAGTAGGTTCTCCACCAAAAAAGCTAATATGAATTTTGCCCATAGACTTCAGATGAGCAATGAGCTCATCTGAAATATGGTTTTCTTCTTCGGATTCTATTCTATGACAATAAGAGCAATTCATGTTACACTTACTACCTAAATATATGCTGATAGATTTCATGGCTTCTTCTCTAAGATCAAATTATATTCATTCCATACTTCATACCATTTTCTACCCAGCTTAATTTTTACTTTACCAGAGTAGTCGAATGGATATAAATGAACTTTAGCTGTTCCTTTATTTAAAGAAACTCTCTTAGTATCCAATACACCACAAGAGCAATCAATCAATACGTCTTCGCAATCTATATCTCTGGTTAATTTAGTAGCAGAGAAATTTCCTTTATACTTTTGAATGGTTAATTCAATTGGTACGTTTTTATAAGAAATGGGCGTTTGGAACGTTCCTTGCACACCATTCCCATACCTATCAGCCTTATACTCAATATCGTCTATTTTCAAAGAATAGCTATCCCAAAGTGTCGCTCTTGGATGACTTTGGGAAGGCAAATCTGCAGAACTGAACTCACCATACTCTACATCCATATCTGTTTGGATATTAAAGTTAGCTTTGGTTCCTACAAAGAATCTAATAATAATATCTTTCTCTGTACTGGAAATCATTCCAGTATCTATCTGGCACATAGTATCTCCATTAGAGAATAATTGTGCCATGTCAGAATAGTCCATTCGAATAGATACACCAAGACGATTCATATTTAAAAATTTATAAGCAGACTTAGTAGGAACTCTAAAGTTCTTTACAATAGAATTTGGATTGTTTACAAATACATAGGAAGTATAAGAATCCAATACTTCTACTCCATCTCTACCAGAAGCTAAATAAGCAGGATCCGTATTTTCGCAACGTAGAGAAAGAAAGGTTCCTAATAAATCCATATTATATTTCAAATGAGTATCTGTGCTATCTTTATTAAATAATATCTTAAGCATCGCATTCAACCTCACAGTTCTCTACAACGATGGTATGACTTCCATTGGCTAATTTAAAGATATACCCGGTTAATTCTTCATCAGATTTTTTAATAGAAGCCACTACATGAATATCTGTTGTATACGGTCTGGTTAAATCGGCTTCATCTTTATTTTTCATATTCATCAACCCATGTATGGTTTTCATTTTTGTATCTTTACCAACCCATAAAGTGGGAACAGTAGAGAACGTTTTATATGTCTTAACAGTCGTTTTCTGTATATCTATAATTCTGGTAGGAATAGTACCTGAGAGAACCCAATCTAACTTGGTAACATCTTTCAGATCTTTCGGTCCATCTATTGTTAAAATTTGTCCAGAAATAATCATCATTAACCTCCTCCTCCATCGTCTCCACAGTTGCAATCGCAGTTTGGATTATAACATTCTTTATTGGTTTGGCAAGATTGACATGTCTGACATCCTTGACAAGTTTGGCATCCTTGACAAACCTGGCAAGTCTGACAACAATTGGCTTGACAGCAATTATTGGAGAACTTGGTTTGTAAACTATGAATTGCATTCTGTAATGCTTTTACATTTGCAGAGGTTACTTTATCAGAAGAAGAGATATTAATCGGTACAGAAACTTTTTTAGATGAACTTAATGTAGTTATAGCTGTTTTAAGTTCTTCTAAGTGTTGTCGTTTTATTGGTTTATTAGTTAAATCCGGATCTGTATATCCCATAATATCACCTCTTAACCCGAACCAGCGTCGTCTACACAATTGCAATCTTTAGAGGGGCATTGCTCTATCCAATGTACCGTTTGGCAAGATTGGCACACTTGACATCCTTGACAAGATTGAGTCTGGCAGGCTTGACAAAAAGTACAATTTCCGCAATTATCTACATTGGCGGCATATGTGTTGTTCAAAGCATCTAATGCATTCCGTATTTCTTGTATAGATGCTTTCTTAACAATATCTCCTTGATTTCCATTAGAGAATATTGTTTGAGGTATATTTCCATTTTTAGGCATTTTTTGACTCACCTACCATTTTCCCATATTCTTGTATTAAATTCAACATAGGCTCAAATACAGCTTTTTTTAATTTACAATATGTTTCTTCTCTGGCTTGCTCAGAAACTAACTTACATCCACCATTACAGAATGCTAAAGCAACACAATCTTTACAAGTAGATCTCATATGGTCTGTATAATCTGTTTTCAACACTTCATTCAGATATTGGAAATAGGGAGTATATATTGTCCCAACCTTAGTAGAAGTATTATGACAAGTATACAGATTTCCTTCTAAATCCATATTCAATATAGTATATCCATTACCACAGTTGCAGTAATATTTATTCCATACACCATTCTGTTTACCATAGAATTGGTTAATATGATTATAGAGATCTTGAATAAACATAGTCTTTGTATAGGATTCTCTGGAGTATTTGGAATTAATAGTATCTAATAAGAATTCTTTTCCCATCTCTTCTATTTCATCTCTGACTCTTTGATAGTCTACATCCAGAATTTCTTTGTTTGTTATTCCTGTATCAAAGATCTGATCAATATTGATTCCTACTTGATATCCTTTGAGTTTATAATATTGGTTGGAGATCTCTTGTATACCTTCTAAAATTTCTTTTGGATATGCTTTAGAAGACATAACTGCAGAAATAGACAGATGGTCTAATCGTAATAGTCTACGCCTTAATGGAGAGGATGGATCAAATGCATCAAATCCTCTGGTTTCCATAACATTAGGCCCATCCCAAGAAATAGTTACCCAAAAGTTATTCTTATTAAAGAATTCGACCATATGATCATTCATCAATTTCCCATTAGTAATAACAGAATATGTACATCCTATATCTTTAGTTGCTTCTACGATTTCTTCTATATTAGGATAATACACCAATGGTTCTCCACCAAAGAATTGAAGATGAACGGGATGATCTTTCCCGTTCTCTTCGTTACATTCTTTGATAAACTCATAAATATCTGGATTGATCTTATTAGACAGTGGTTTATGAACTAATGGATGCTGTAAACAATATATACAAGATAAGTTACATCCATTCCCAAGCATAATAAAAATGGTTTTGGTTTGTCTTTTTAAAAACTTACCCATTTATATTATCTCCTAACAAGCATTCTAACTTTTCTAATTTCTGTATCTTTGTTATCTTCTAAGCAAATTCCTACATAATGTGTCGTATCATCACCAGGTTTTGCGATTTTGCCGACGCCAGCCAAATCAGAAGGAATAATCTTATCCCCCTTATGAACTTCTCCGGCAACTTTAACATGAACACGACCCATTAATGCAACTGGAATATACTTCTCCATATTAAAAGATACAATATCTCTTGTATCATCTGGAGTCATACCACCAATAACATAAGCAAACTCATCGGAGTGTACACCAACTACAACAGAAGAATCTTTAGTTGCCTTAATATATTTTTCTTCATCAGAAGTTAAATCTAAAGCAATAATATCTCCTGCTTCTGTATCTTCTCCTCTTTCAAAGAATTCTGCATAGTCATTATAGATAGCATTGACACATTTCTGTGCAGTCAATACACCAGGGAATACAGTATCCCCATTAGCATCCAAGAGTGTAGCAGAACGTTTTACAGTAGAGAATGATCCATTAGGAGCTGCGGTTGCTTTTGTATATTGGCGAACGTAAATTGGCTCATTACCATCATCTGATGTAGCTATTTCCGCCCATCCGGTATCGCTGCCAGAATCCCCAATTCTAATTCTAAATGCATCGGTGCCGGCCATTCCCGCTCTAATTAAATCAACGGCAGAATTTACAGGGGCCGTTGTTTCAATCTTTTCCGCCTTATCGATCGTTCCATGGAATGTCTGAGCCGTAATATCTCTATCACAATTAATATTGCCATTAAATGTTATATCAGATTTCAGCAGTGCTTGAGGCGTGCCAGAAGCATTCCAACCGAGAGAGAGTAAATTCAATGTATTATCATCTTTAGACTTATACGACCCAAAGCGTATATAATGAGAACCATCTGGGTCGTATCGAGAAGATACAACTTCCATCGGATTCATATTTTTATCATAAAAGAATAAATTATTGAAAGTGCTTATTGATGGAGGATTGCCAAAGCTCATTTCGGAATCATATAATCCCAAACGATCTCTGACATCCAATGCACCTTCCATTACACCACCAATTAGCTTTACATATGTTTTATCAATCTGCTTACCATATTTATCAGCATCTGCGATAACAGCATGAGAAATTGTATCGGAATATTTCATCTGTTTATCCCAGTTGGTAAACACATATGTCGTACCATCTGGAGATTTAGAAAATCCTCTGGTGTATAATTCATTCTGGTTGCCAGCATATAAGAATTGCATACCCCAACCTTTAACATTTTCCTGTACGACCAGTCTAAAGTTACCGGCTGTATATGGGCAATGTTTCAAAGTAGCAGAATACGCAGAACCAATGGATGCATAACAACCAGGAGTTGTATATGTATTTAAATCTTCATTCTTCTTAAATCTATAAACAGATTTATCATCATTGGTATTATCCAATTTCCACCAAGCATGAGATAAGGAAGATGCTACACCAGAGGTCAAAGATGTATCAATGACTTCTTTCCATACAGCCGGCATCTTCTGTAATATATACAGCTTCTGTTCATCGGTTCTATAGTACAGCATGCCAGGAATCAATCCGGTCATTGGAAATTCTGTACCAGATCTATTGAATTCATCTGTAACCAGATAGAATCTACTGAACACTAAATCTTTAATTGGATTATTCTTAGTTCCAGTACGCGTAAAGACATCTCCATTATATCCATCAAACCATATTTGGGTTACTCGGATATCATTACTCTTAGCAGGATCTGCATCTGTCGGATAACTAAGCAATTGTCCAAACTGAGATGGTTGATTTGTAAAACAGTTATGAGTTGTATATGTACAGCAGAAATTACCCAACTTAGCAAAGCCCAATGTAGATTCATCCGTAGGCTTAAAGTTAACACCCAATTTATGCATAGCTCCATGAATGCCTACCGGATTATTCTTTGTATATTGGGCAAATAAAGATTTATGCGCTTCTGAATCATTATTATGATCATTCAGATTACTCTCAGTCAGTAATTGATCCAGCTTATTACCATTATCATAATATAAATTATCGTTTGCCATCGATTATGTCACCTCATTTATAAAGTCCAATTCTAACAATCATTGATTTATTAATGTGTTGTAGTAGATTAATATACATTGAATCCGTAGGTCCATGTAAAGTCTTCTTTGTATATATCGGACAATTTGTTTTATCATCATTATAGACCGCAAACGTTGAATAATAATTAAAGTTGCCAATCTTACCAATGATTCTATGACCTAAATCATCATAAAAATAAATAATGATTTCATTAATAAGATCAGTTGGATCATTACCATTATTGGTTACATCATCAAAGCCAATCATCCATCTTCCAATAGTATCTTCTGTTATATCTAATTTACCATCATTAATATCAGAATCTGCATCGAAGCTATAAGTCATCAATCTTAACTTAACTGTGTCATCTGTTCCATAGATTCTGATATCTCTATTGGAAATCTTATTTTGCATCTCCAGCATATACCCAGCATGATATTCTTTATCATACCAATGATATATTCTAGGTTCTACAGCATAGGTCTCTCCTGTACTATATTCTTTTGTAGGAGAAAACTTAATTGGATAAACCGTATCTCCCGTATGATCACCAGATAACCTAGATACATACAGATCATCTGTTTTGATATCATCCGCTCCAAATTTAGCAGGATTGGCATTAATTTTAACTTTCTTATAGTTATAGATATCTAAAGGAGTTAATGAATCTTTAGTATCTCCTACTGCCATGTGAAGTATGGTATCGTAATTTAATCTAGATTGAATTGATGTATCGAACACTTGAGGAGTAAATTTTACATATGTAGATATAGGAACTGCTGGTAAAGCTGTAATAATTGTATCTGTATTTAATACATCGGTGGCCTCATTACTGGATTGTACAACCCCATTAATAATTACTTTGGAATAGATATAATGACGATCAGCAGATGTAACCTTAGCGGTATATGCCATTCCTTCCCTCATATAACAACTCTTAGTATAGATTCTTCCATACATATCGGTTACCGTTATATTCAGATAGGGAACGTGTCTGATTTCTAATCGATGGTTAATCGTTCCTAAGTCTTCATTATCAAATGCTAATGTAGAAAATATTCTACAATTTTGGAAGGTTGCTGTATACTCATATTTATCATTATCATTTTCTGTATAGGGAGCATGTTTATCATCATGAGGATAAGAAACCAATACACCAGCCCTATAATCATGATATCCTGTCATTGCTCTGACTGTAATTGTCTGATGATCGGATTGAATGATATTGAGATAATAATCTCCTATATCTTTATTAGGAATAACAGCGAATCTCCATTTGCTTCCAATATAAGCAAAGAATGATTCTGTATAATTTTCTCCAGAATATACCCATTTACCTTCCGCATTCTTAGTGATGCCATAAGCGACAATAGTTTGGTTATCGGTTTGCATCATAGTCATTAAGACTTGTTTATCTTTATCTTCTGGAGTGAATGCTTTGATCGTAATATCTCTGGCTAGTTTGCCATTATTTGTACAATTCAAATATAAGCCAGAGGGATTCTTATTGCCTTTAAATCGAACTGTATATCGTGTATCATAAGGAGCAGAGAAGGTAGTTGTATGAACTACCGTCTCCTTTCCTTTAATAACTACTTCTATAACAGCATCGTTAGGTTGAACAATCGTGATAGTAAAGTTTTTATATTTGGGATCATCAGATTTATTGTGTTTTTTATCTACTGTATAGATTTCTCCATCATTATAGATTCTTTCATTATCATCATAGATATTGTCATATTTTGTATACTTCTTACCCACTCTTATTCAACTCCTTTCTCTACTGTAATTGTACCATCCGGTTTAATAGTTGCTATTACGTTATAATCTGGCATAATACCATTCTTAGTAAATACAACTTCATTATGTAAAATAGCTCGACAGATATAAGTTGTTCCTGGACGTATAGTATAAATACCTTCATTCACATCTTGATATCCATCTCCAAATGATACTTGGATAATATACTGGCTGGATGTATGTGTATCTCTGGTAACGATCATCATAGGAACAAACGTTACTGCTTCTTCTATAGCGGCTGTAATATCAGACTCTACAATACCAGCTAATTCTCCAGTAGAACAGGTTATATTACCAGCAACGTAACCATAATCTGCCACAGATCCTAATTCATAACAATCTCCATCTGATACATCAAATTCCAATACGTCAGTATCAGCTTTGGCTTCGTGTCTAATCTTATTGGTATCATCATACTGAGACCAAGTATTCATAAATAGTGTTTCATTAACTGCTGGATAGAGTTTGATATGTCGTTTGATAATCTTCTTAGCTGGTTCTGCAACTAAGTTATCTAATGGGTATCTATAATCTGCATGGTAAATCTTATTGATCATGAATGGACCAATATATTTATATACTTGATAGCCAGAATCAGTAACATCGGCTGTAAATTTAAACTGAGACCCATATTTAACACCCTCTACGGTACATGGAGCATTAAATTCGTTGGTGTGGCCTCCAGGATCTGTAATAGATAAATATACTCTTTGTTTATCCAAATTCAGATCTAAGATCTTTATTGTAAAGGTCTTAACTGTAGCTGGGTTGGCTTTGATGGTTACATTACCATTGACTGTTCCAGATTTCATATTCGGATTACCAGGGATATATCCATCTCTAGATCCACTTACTTTAACAGTAAATTTAGATCCAGCAGGAGCTTTAAATGAATCTACATATATATTTCCATTACATGTAACAGAAATAATCTGATTTGGAGTTTGTTCTACAGTTACCGTATACATTTGTACCGATGTAGCTGGAGTAGCCGTAACAACCAAATCTTTATTTAAATTACTATAATAATATCCCGGAGTTCCATTAATCATAGTTTTACCCGGTTTATATCCCGTATCTGCTTCTATAGTCATATATAGACTATCTTTTTCTTGTGCTACAAAAGATGTATGATATTTCTTGCCAGATAATGTACTAGATATAGTAATTTTCTGATTAGGAGTCTGTACAACTTTTACCGTATAATGCAACGCATTATTCTTAGGATCATACAGCTTCTTAAATTCTGTAACTAATGGAGAACAATTGATGATATTCAGATCATATCTTGTCTTTAGATTTCTAGTCACTTTCTTAACAGAATTTGATATATCAAATACATTGGATTTAGGAACCAATAAGCCATTAACAAAGATCATCAACATTTCTTTATTTAGATTACGATCAATCTGATGGTCATCAAAATAAATATAACCAGACTGAGGAATATACCCTACAGTACCTGTATTGGTATTTCCAGTATAGAAGAATACGGCTGTTATAGTTCTCTTCTTATCTTTTTCATAAGGTAAATCTTTGAATTTTACTATACGAGTATTTCTATCTATCGTATATCTGGAAGCATCTATATAAGATCCACCATAGAATAACATAACTCGTTCAGCTAAATTGATTGGTTCTATATATACATATGGAAGTTTAATAGAAGAAGTTTCGTCATAGGTTAATTCTGTATTATATTCCTTCTTAGTAATCGTTGTATATCCTGGAGTATAACAGAATACAAAATCAATCTGATCTCCTTGTTTAATACTATCCAGATCATCTATAAAAGTAATATATTTTTTATCTGTATCTTTATTTTCTGTCTGGGTATATTGAGATTCTGGAACAAATAGTCCTCTTAAGAATACTATATACGGTGCATCAGAATATCCAGTTAATTCTTTATCTGGATAAGGAATTTCAAATGTCTTTTGATTATTCTCTTCTGCTACTTGATGACGTTCTACAAACTGTATACGATCTTTATCAGAAACTTTATAAGGTACCCTGAGAGAATTAATCGTCTTATATAATAAGAAGATATTAATATCGTCATTCTTTGTTAAGATATTCTTCTCTTTAAATTTCAGTGTATTTCCAGCTATACTATAATGAGCAGGAGAAACAAATCCATTATTGATAAAGACAAAAATATTAGATGTGGAATATCTCAGACTTACTTCATTAGGGATTTGAATCTGATCATCTTCTTTAGCTACCAATTCGTAAGAATGAAAGTTTACATTATTGAAATTATCAGAACCATCTGTGGTATAAATAGCAGTTATAGTTTCTCCAGCATGTAAGTTATTATAGTTTCTTCCTAAGATGAATTGATTATTTACGATAGAATAATGAGACTGAGGAATCAATTCTCCTTTTCTAAAGAAGATATAAGATTTTGGATTATCAGAGAATGGTAACTGTAATGCCCACTGCCCATCCGTAACCACCGGGAGATTGACATAATTAACAAATGCATTATTATCTTCAATTTTATCTCTATCTGTTTCTATAACCAATGCAACTTCTGTATTCGCAGGAACTACATGACGAAAATGAATCTTATTAGGAGCAGTAAATGTATACTCATTAGAGTTTAATAATTTTGTGCCTGTAAATACATAAACTGAGTTATTGCTGACAACATCTCCTAATGAAGTAACATCAAATGTCATTTCTACTGTATCAATAGGCATCTTTTTATACGTTGTAATAAAGTTTAACGTATTGGATTTAGACAAAGCATCTGTTGTTTCCCAATCTGCTCTATAATATGGAAACAAGAATACTAAATCATCATCATAAATCAAATAATCATCCGCATCAGGAAATTCAATATAATACTTATCATCTTCGTTGACGATATGATATTTATCAGTAGACATTCTGATTCCATGAGCAATAACTATAAATGAATTATAATCATGAACAGGATATTCTTTATATGGAGCAGGAATTAAGAATTTTCTTTGTATTGGTTCTGTGGCTTTAATCTTGAATGGTTTGACAACTAGGTCGCCAGAACCATTCATACGATTAAATGAATTATTCGAAATATAGAAGACATCTAATGTATCCTGAGGGGTTAATTCAGATGTAAAATAGATAGCCTTCTGATCAATCAGATTATTATCTAAGGAAGGAATCATAATCTTATAGAATACAGAGTTTAATAATCTTCCATTTAAGAATATGAAATAATTATTCGGATTATATCCAGAACGGAAAGCATAAGGTAATGGTAAAGACATTGTCTTTGCCATAATAGGAATTCGTTTATAGATAAACTGATTACGAGATCCATAGTATAATTTATGCTTCTTATATTTAGGATTCTTAGGAATGATTTTATTGTTAATAGCATCTATAGTATACGGTATAGGGCAAAGATTATATTCGCCCTTAACCGTAGTGTAAAGAATAATATCTTCTTGTGCAATGTAATAGTATCCATTATCTATAGGCAGATAATCTAATCCATCTACAGGATAAGGAATAATTTCGTTACAGATATTTCTGAAATAACAAACCTCATACCCCTTGATATTAGTGGTAGAGTAATTGTAAGTTTTATCCGACATTTATGTTTCTACCTCCTAAATACCAAATAATTCAAATGTAAATTGAGCTTCTACTGGAGTATCGCGATTCATGCCCTCAATTCCCCATAAGTTAAATTGATTTGGCCCATATTTTGATGGATCTTGAACATGCGTTTCATCATGATGCCATGATTTGCCAGGCATATTAACAATTGTATCAAAATAGAAAAGTTTCCCCCAATAACCACCACGTTCGCTTCTAATATATGCGGGATCTAATCTATGATATACTCTGTCTTCATCATATAATGGATCGCATTCCCTATTAAATCTATCCACATAATATTTATCCATAATGATATCACCGAAATCTGTATGATTCCAAGAAGTTAATGGAGTAATTGTATGAATTTTAACTTTTTGAATTTTATAAGCATCCGTGCCACCATCTTCATTAGAAATACAGAAATATGTTCGATAAACAGTCTTAATATCGGGATCTTCGATATGCCATTTCCCATTTCGTAATGATCGTTTCAATGGTGGCCGCAAATTATATTCATTTGGCGGTTTCCAGCTTTCATGAATTCTACTATAAAATGCCTCTATGCATACTTTATATCCATTACTCTCAATAATTCTATTGGGTTCAACTGATCCAACTGGATCCATCATAGCTCCGCCAATTTCTAGTCTATCATCAGTATACCAACTGCAATATCCACGACCACGCATATTTTCATATGCTTTAAGCATATAGAATGTTTTATTATATGGAGCAATCTGAGCTTCTTGAGCGGAAACTGTTATGTCTGAAGATATAACTCCAGAAGATGGGCCATTCAAACCAGGCGAGATATATCCCTGTTCTGGAATAACTCGAGCATACCATTGTGTTCCAGCGCGTATACCATAATCTGAAGTATGATCTGCACCATCAGATTCTACAAATACAGTCTGATGCGGTGATTGAATAATATGAACTGTATACCAGTTAAGTACGGCCGGTGTAGCCATAATTGTAATATTAGATGTAACAATTGTCTTGTCAATATTAACTTTACCAGCATTATATCCAGTTTCTACATTGACAATTCTTGTAGTAATTTCAGCTCCATATGGAACTTCAAATGTATTGGTATGCGGCTGTCCATTATAGATAACTTCGACAGTCTGATGATCAGACTGTTGAATATTGATCGTATACATCTTTCTTATAGCAGCTTCTGCGCTAATAACAATTTCTCCGTTATCTCCTACAGTACCGGTAGCTGTTAAGATTTGACGTTGCTTTTCATTGTCATTTTGTACATGAATACTTCCTAAACCATTATCAGATGCTTTAGGTTTACCAGCATTATATCCATTATCTGAAGTTACAGAGACTTTATAAGTATCCCCATAATTTACATGGAAAGAGTCTCGTTCATGGTACGTCTTGCCTTTATAAATAACTTCTAAAAGCTGATTATCTGTGGGCAGAATCTTTATAGTATATTCCTTAAGAATAACTGCTCCGACCGTACATACAGTATCTTTCGTAATAACTCCATTTCCAGGATCTGTAATACGTCCAGGAGAATATCCTTTTTTCTTAGATGTAGCAGATAATGTATATGTCTGGCCATATGTTCCGGTAAATGTAGTGGTATATGTTTTACCATTACATACTGCTTTGAAATCCTGATTGACCGGATCCAGATTACGCAATACGATATTGTATATATGAAGATTTGCTACTGATGCTCTGATTGTGGTATCTGCTTTAACAGTTACTTCGGTTAAGTTTAGTTTACCTACATCATATCCAGTATCCGCACTAATGGATGCTTTAATCTTTGTAGCATATGGAACAGTAAACGATACTTCTGCATCTTTACATACATATTCCGTTCCGGGACTAACCGAACCAGGCTTCATATCATTACCTACTATCGTTACACGAATTGTCTGATGTGCAGATGGAATAATTCTAACTGTTCTAATCATCGGAATAGCATCTGTAGCAGACAGACTTGTATTTTCATAAATAATGCCATCTGTCATATTTGGTTCGCCAGCAAAATATCCAGGATCAGCTACAACCCATACTTTAATTTCAGATCCATCTTCCGTCATAAATCCACCTGGATTCGTTCTACTATCGTATACCATACCGTTACACTCTGCAAAAATAGTCTGATTTTCTGTATGAACAAAAGTAACTTTCTTATCGCCAGATCTGGGTAAATCTTTGAAATAGAACTGATCGTTTGTATATTTAATAGTATTATACCATTTAGGAAGCATACCACGTTTAAAGAGAATGACGTGTGTATTATTCTTATAATCCATCTTATCATAAATATCCCTACTCATGATAATATGATCGGTAATGAATGTATTGTTCTTAAATATACTCATACCTTTCAGAATAACATCCTTATCAATATACTCATCTTTATTGGCATTGGTTAACTGTATGACATATTTAGCTGTATCATCTTTAATTGTGCTGCCAATGAGTTTGTTTACATTAGACGAAGTAATATGGATAGGAATTTCTTTTCTAAGCTTCATAAAAATTGTTTTATTTAAAAACTTATTTTTATTTTGCTCAGTCAATTCTACCAGTGTGTAATCATTAACCATGACATAGGAATGCAATAATACATCCAGATCATTTTCTGTCAGAAGAATTTTAATTGTTCTTTTTAAACAGTTCATAGTTTCTTCTGAATACTCTTCCATATTAACTGGTCTAACATGTTCATAGACTTCGTCGTATTTGTTTTTATTATATCCAAAGATATAACCCATAGAAGTATCAATATTATTATCAAAAGTTTTCTGATGCGCATGACCAAAATCAAATTCAGTCTTTAAATATTGTAAACTAATAGGAGCTTTATCTTGATCAGTATCTGGATAGATAACATATTTTCTGACATCTTCCATATTTGGAATCAAAGACAAATTATCTTCAGACTGATTTTCATTGATATACCAAATAACGATGACTCTATATTTCGTTTTACCATCTGTTGTCATATTAAATATATTGGCAGCAGATATGGTATATTTATCTTGATCGATTAGAGTTCCATCTTCTTTAAATACATAGATATTGGCTTTGGTAATCTTATGAGTTAGATTTGTATCTAAATACAAATTATCAAATCTGGTTCCAGAGTATTCCAAACATCTTACATTGGTATTGGTTGTGGATATAATATAATCATTCCCACAAGATCTATTTTTCTCAAATCCAAATAATTTAATACCCTTCTCAGGAATAAATCCATGATCGGAATACGTTACTCTAAATGGAATATGAATTAAATCTACCTTTTTTATCTGGGTCTGTCTAGGAAATTTAGATACAAACAAAGTTACATATCGATCAGATCGTACAACATTGATATCTTCCCACGGAACAAATTTTCCATTGATCATCAGCATATATCCACCAATCCATTTGGTTTTATATGCTGTCAAATAATTCATATTAAACTTCTGTCTATTTATATTATTGCTTAAGAAGAAATTATCCACTGCACTATAGAGTCTAATACCAATTGCATTATAGTCTCTATTAACAACGAATACACCATCTTTTGCATAAATATCTGCATTGGTTGTCAGATACCAATCCCCATCAGTCACTTTAACCAATGTATTTTTATTATAAGAAACGCCTTTCTTATGTTCAGAAGCTCTCTGTATCTGATCTGTAGTTAAATCAGACTCATAGATTCTCTTCCAAGTAGAAGATGCTCCAGGAATTGCTTTGTTATTATTAGTCAAAGATCTATAGAACAGTCTACTTCTATATTCATCAGGAGCCAAGTGAGATTCATTTTGAGTACAAACAAAAGTTTGCCCATTATAATCTACTTTATCTCCCTTTTGATAAGTATTGGTATATGTACACATCTTCCAGGGTAAGAATGGAGTCCATTGTACAATATGTGTCTTAGGTTCAAATATATTATCATCTACGTTAGAATAGTATAATACACTATCCTGCTTAACAATATCACCTTTCATAAATGGATTGGGTTCAGACCATTCTTCTAAAGAACTCAGACTTCCTCCAACTTCTTTCCATTTGGAAATATCTCCAGGAGTATGATTAATATTATTGGCTATAGTAGATTGGTAAGCAATATCATTATATCTGACCAGATCATTTTCTTTATAGACGTCGTAGTCTGTCCATTTTGGAGTATCTTCAGGAACATCCACTTCAGTTTCATCTACTTTTAACCAATAGCAGGGCACATCCTTGTTATAGTTAATCTGAGATTGATAAACTCTCTTCTTATATATACATTTCTGCATATATTTGTACATTGCTTTTCTTAGAGACCATGTTGGGTGATTGTTAGAAGCCCAATCGATCTGAGTCCAATCTTTATTGGTTCCTGGGATAGAATCATTCTTATTCTTATTGCTGACATATAGATCTCCAGAATTATAAGAAACCTTATCTAGTACAGAATAAGCCCCATGTATAACAGGTCTAATCCAGTCGGGAATATTGGTATCAATTGGTTCATAAACTTCATTTAACCGATACGGAATCAATCCATGCTGTCTATAATAAATGGCTCTCTTAGTATTGAATCGTTTCCATTCGATCGTATTTACAATATCATCATATCTGGAATATTCTCGTTCATCTTCTGTCCATATGTTTTCTGGAGATTCTTCGGTTAAAGCAGGATCAATAATATTCATCAAATAATCGGTAGGAACGTCAATTGTATTATCTGCGTTAATTGCCAGAGCATGCCTCATAACAACCAAATCGTCCAGATATCCCTTCATCGTTCCAAAGATCAAATGATCTTCATCATATCCTTTACCAACCATACATACAGAAGAAGTAAACTCATAGATAGCAGAAGCTCCATTTAATGTAGATACTAACTGTCCATTCAGATATAACCCCGTCTGCCCATTGCTTCTAACAGCAGCAATATGATTCCATTCATTCTTCTTATATAAAGCAGAAATATCATTTGATTCTATTTTTCTATGTGCTCTATCTACCAATACTAATTTTAACGTATGATGAACGTCATCATATTTCATATAGAAGGAATTGTTATCTGTCTTATTCAGACTATTCCCATTGATAAAATATTGATTCAGATTGGATTCTGTCGGATCGCTATTAAACCATACAGATATCGTCATATCTGTGGTTCCATTAATGGTAAACTTTCCACCATTCATTTTCTTTAACTGAGAAATTTCCCCATCAAAATATGCACATTCCCCAGTAAATTTTCCAGCCGCAGAATAATCGATAGATTCTGTTCGCACGTTTTTATGAATGACCATGGAATTCCATGTTGTTTTTGCTAAATCTGTTGATCCTTCATTCTTTCTGAATCGTAAATTAATCAGAACGTCATAATCCATTAATTCTCACCTTCTTAAAAATAATTGGATGAAGGTATTAACCTTCACCCAATTATTTATGATCAAATTAAATATTAGTATTTTCGTAGATTAGAATCTTGCCCATTTCTACCAAGTCTTTATTCAGAATCTTCTCAATTGTTTTTTGATTATTGAGATAAACTCCACAATACGCATCTGTAACCATTGTCAGGAATGACGGCAAGAATTCAATTCCTAAAATAGATCCAGCTCCATATAAGAACATCCATTTTTCCAGAACTAAACCGATAGTCAGCTTATCCAGTTTAAATACTTCTTTAACTGTATCTACAAATCCAGGCAAAGAATCAAAATCTAATCCTTCTGTACGGATGCTAAATATATTGGCTTGAGACTGAGTAATTCCAGCAGCTTTAACTGCAATGGATTCAATCTTGTCTTCATCGGAAATAGCTAATATAGAATTTAAGAAGAACTTAGAAGCCATATACATCATCTTTTCTCTATTATCTGGAATAACAGAGATATTTCCAATATAGTCTATAATATGCGTAAAGAGTTTTGCATAAGCTCTTGCATATAATGTAGTATCTGCAGATCTCTTAGAGAATACGCCAGGAATACCATAATACATCATATTCAGTTTTGCAGAATAAATATAAGCCAGTAATACATTCGTATTAACTTTATATCTTCCATTAGCACCAGTTTTAATAACATTGGTGCAATCAATAAATACATTGATCTTTTTATTACCCTTCAGATCTTTAGCTGCAAATACTTTGATTGGTCTGGGAAGTGAATCTTTAGGCCAAATCAAATGAGTATTCTTAGAATTTAAAATCTTAAGAGTGTTTGTAGGAACATTAGCTCTCTTAACTTCTAAGGCTACATCTTCTACAAATGCTTCTGTATTTTTATTGATTCTCTCTGCATGCATAATCGCATCAGTCATAATCTTAGTATATCCAGCCATCTTGTTGTATATAAAGCAACTGGTAATTGGGGATGCTGTAGATTTTACGTCTGACATAATTTCAGTCTTCCTTTCTTATTTAAGTTAGTTTCTGTACAAACTCAATAGTTATTAGTATGTTTTCCAGATTAATTAGCAATCTATTTGTATAAATACATTAGCATAAGAGTTTTAAGGAGGATTATTATGGACACCAAAACAACTGATCAATTATTAGATCTCATTTCTAAAGATTATCCTACGTTAAAAGATATTAAGGGAATAAAAGCGCCAGATAGATATACATATAATGGAGTCAATGTACCGAGAGTAACTTCTATATTAGACAAAACAATTGGTAGACCAGGAATTGCATCATGGGCAAATAGCTTAGGATTTAAGCATATTGGCTATCATAAAGCTCTTAATGCCGCTGCCGCTATAGGAACAGAAACTCATAATTATATAGAGAACTATATCCAAAATGATATTAAGGATATTACAGAACTCAAAGAATCGGAAAGTTGTATTGCTGCCTTCCATTCTTGGTGGGATTCATTAAAAGAAATGTATACAGTCAAAGTTATTGGAGAAGAACAAAAAATGGCATGCCCATGGTATGGTGGAACCTATGATCTTCTCTTAGATATCAATGGAGAAAAGATGCTGGTGGATTTTAAAACATCCAATGCAATCAAACCAGAGTATTTCTATCAGTTGGCTGCTTATAGATATTTGATCAATTTGAATTATGGCTACGATATTGATAGTTGTATGATCTTAAGACTATCTAAAACCGATGGGTCTTATGAATCCAATTACATTGATCTGCATACACCCAATGGAGCCCAATTTATGCAGCACGCTTCTGATACATTCTTCTCATTATTGAACTCTTATTTTAGATTGTCTACTTCAGAATACGAATATAAAACGATGTGTAATGGGGATGATATTGTATGATGGCATTTATGGATTTATATGTTAAATGTACATACCCTCTAAACTATATGATCACACATATATGGAGTAAGCCTTTTTATTATATATTTAGACCAATCTTCTATTGGCTAATGAGACAGAAATTATTAGATATTATATTCCATATAGATTCTATAGAAGAACTTATCTACGAATTCATTATGTTTATGGATAATGCGCATCGGATACCGGTCAATCAATTAACCGGCATATCTAAGTTTTATGACGATCCCAATAGACCCAATCAGTTTATTTATACCATTAAGAAAGATGCTTTGGTAGATAACAATACTGTCATCATATGTCAATTGAGTTCCAGAGACAATCATATGTGTATTCGCATTGATTTGAATATCAATACATCTCCTTGCTTAACCAATCTGGTATGCTCATTTGGAGAGGGTACCGATAGGTATATGCGAGTAGATACTCCATCTGTTTTGATGAAGTATAAAAAAGATATTATCGAATTGCTTAAAGAGGAAATCATAGATCATGTGTGGTATGTATATACAGAAATAATCGACCAAGTGATGTTTAAGAAACCCAATAAGAATTCCACTGGAGAGTAATCTCCAGTGGATATTATTTACTAAGTTAAAAGATTTACAAGGATATATTATATATTAGAAATACAATCATTAACAAACAAAAACATAACCAAATCTAGGGAGGAAAACTATGAGTTTAAATCCAAATGGAATGTTTATTGAGGCTCATATAGCCGATCTACATTTTGGAGCATTAGATCCAAAATATCAATACAAAATTTTAAAAGAGCAGTATATATCTAAACTAGAAGCTATGCCTATTCTGGATATAGTTTCTGTCAACGGAGATATATTTCATCATAAATTTATGGCAAACTCAGATGCTGTATCTGTAGCTTGTTATTTTATTACTGACTTAATCAGAGTATGCGAAGAGAAACACGCTACTCTGATGATTGTTGCTGGGACATATTCTCATGATGCAGACCAGATCAAACTGTTTTATCCTTTAGCAGAAAGATCATCTAATACCGATATCCGTATCATAGAAAATGTGAAATTTGAATATGTCAAAGGAAAGAAAATTCTATGTATTCCAGAATTATACGGAAAAGGGAAAGAATTCTATAATGGATTCCTACGAAATTCTGGATTATATGATGCCTGTTATATGCATGGAACTTATGTAGGGGCTATCTTTGGAAAGAATTCTCCAGATTTAGATTCTCAAAGAGAACCTGTATTCTGTATGGAAGATTTCCAATATTGTTTAGGCCCTATTATATCAGGCCATGTACATCAAGCAGCGTGTTTTGATTCTCATTTCTATTATTGTGGCTCACCTTATCGGTGGACATTTGGAGATGAGGGGGAAAAAGGATTCTATATTCTATTGCAAGATATAACAACTCATCGATATGCGGTAAACTTTGAGCCTATTATATCTGATAAATATATCACTATGAATTTAGATGATATGATTCATAAAGATCCTAAGAAGATTATCGATTATATTGAGGATAGAGTACGAAACGAACAAATTAAATTTATTCGTTTAGAAATCACTCAAAATAATCCCGATACTATTAATGCCCTACAGACATTTTATCGTAATAATAAGAATGTATCCATTCTAAATAAAGCGAAAGATGAAGCTGTAGTCAAATCTATGGAAGAAACCAAAGAGAAGTATGAAGAATACAATTACATTTTTGATCCGAATATATCCCCTGAGGTTAAACTCAGCCGGTATATCAATCAATGTATGAATACAGTCTTTATTACTCCTAAAGATTTGGTAGATATTCTAAATGATTTATAGTACAACACCAAATTAACATTTGGGAGAGGATGATTATCTTTGAAGGAGAAAAAGAAACTATTCAAAAAAGATGGTAAAACAGTTCTGAAATTATCCTTATCAACGTTAGATGGTTTTTGTACGTATGCGTTGAGTGAAAATGAACACATCAGACCATCCGCTTTAGTTGCTCTACGAAATATTGTAGAGAATATAGATGAAACAGAATATGAATCAGATCCTGCAAGCAAAGAAAGATTATTGCTTTGCAGAGATATCGTTAATACCAAGATTAATCATAGAATCAATAATAAACAATTGGTTTTAGAAGAGGTATTGGGAGCTTCTGGAAATAAGTATCCTGATATTGATTTCAATTCTTTTAGAGAATTGAATAGCAACGACGTTAATTATATCGAAAGTACAGTTATCCCGAAGTATGCGGATAATTTATATATATTCGACCATGCTGAGAAAATGAAAGACTTAGCTATCAATATTATGATTTCCAATACACAAAATATGGATCAAAATATTGACGCATTAAGAGATGAAATCTCAGAAACACATAAGGCTTTAATTCAGCATAAAGTAGTCGAAGAAGAAAATGAAATCGGATTGAATGATGAAGTTCGAAATATTAAGCTATTAGAATGTATCAAAGAAATCCGAGAACCCTCTCATGTATTAAAAACAGGCATTACTATGCTGAATGAATTATTAAGAGGGGGCTTTGAACAATCTCGAGAATATTGTTTCTTCGCATTACCTGGAGAGGGTAAATCGACAACTCTTAAAGAAATCGCCATCAATATCTTAAAGCATAATAAAGGATATATTTGTAGAGATAAAACCAAGAAACCTTTATTGTTATATTTCAGTATGGAAAACAGATTGCAGGAAGATATGCAACTGTTATTAAATATGGCTGGGTATAATATTGATATCAGAGATCAACGATATACAGCAGAGCAGATTTTAGATATGTGGAACAATTCTATTTTCAATGATCCAGATGGAATTAAGTTTGTATATATCTATAAATCTGTATATTCGGTCACTACTCAGTATATCAGAGATAAGATTGATCAATTTGCCGATGAGGGATACGAAACGATTGCTGTTATTCAGGACTATATGAAACGTATTATGCCCTCTATCAGAGAAGATGATGAAAGATTAAAATTAGGGGTTATCAGTAATGAATTTAGAGCGATTGCTATTGATTATCAACTCTCATTCATTACCGCATCACAATTGAATAGAGAAGGATCTAAGGATATTATTCCTAAGAGAGACACAGGAGAATATGATAAGGTTATGTCCAGCATTGATAGTTATTATATTGGTGAATCTGGACTGATTAATGAAAACTTAGACTATTCGATATTCTTAGTACCATTCTGGATGGATCAAGAGAAGAAAATTAAATATTTGGGGTTCAAAGCAGTTAAGAGAAGATATGGTGGAAACACGACATTCAATACATTCTATCAACCTTATTCGATAGAATGCCCGATCAAATTACAAGAAGATTATAATAAACCTACATTAGGAGTTCGGTCATTGACTTCTAATCCTCATACAAGTACATTTACTAATTCGGCAGTTACATATATCTCTAAAGATGAAGCAACACAGAAGATCAAAGAGAAGTCTTTAGCAGATATCGGATTCAGTGGTGGTAATTATGCAACTGGATTAAAGAGTGCTGGTAAATTGGTGGATGCGGTTACACTGTTCGATGAAGAATCTACTCCAGAAGAAGTTCGAGTAGAAAATCTAAGAAAGTTCTTATCATCTTATGGTGTAGTCTTACAATTAGATGACCTAAGCAAATATGTCACAATAAGTACTACGTGAGTCGATATCGACTCACGTATTCTTTTTTGTTTTTTATGTGTGAATAGAATTATATCTCTTAATACTGGGCAATTCATTAATCTGAATGGCAGACAATGCATCATTTAGTATCCCAATAGGCAGCATTCGAATTGGATTCATATCATGAAATTCTTTGACATCACATATGCCGTTCAATAATAAAATTAAATAGTACATTTCTGTATTCCCATATATATCTGCACAAAGACGTTTGGGATTGTAATTATACTTTTTGAGCTCTTCTTTTGATAATTTAATATAAATACACAGCCGTTTCAATTCTACTAAGTAATCATCAAGTACATTCTTTACGATATACTTAATATTAGCTTGTGTCATCTGATAGCTGAGCTTATCAAAGGATGGAATTCTATTGTTAGCGTTCTTACCGGCCATAATAAATTCATCCAATGTATGAGAATAGATAGGATTAGATTGCCCATCTGTAATTACTCCAGAAGCACTTGGGACCAATGGCATTAGAATTCACCTCCTACAATAACTGGTTTAGTAATATCACCACTATTAAATGTAACAATAAATCGTGTTCCAGGGGGAATAAATTTAACCGGATATTTTCTGGCTACATCTGTAGGTATCTCCAGCATAATGGTTGATGCTGTATTTACATTTCCAATCGGTATGCTACCTTTATTTTTATTTAATAAATTTTTCTTAGATAAGCTGGCATGAGCAATGGTTGTTGTATTGTCTTTCAGTCCAACCAATGAACTGAGTCTAAATGGAAATTTACCACATTCATATTTATTACAAGTATCCAACAATATGGCTATGGCAGTTGTAGATACTCCACTGGAGTCGTCCATATGTATTTACCCCCAAATCGTTAAGAAAATATATATTATATCTATAGTAAGTTCAATTATAGTATTGTTAAACTAAGGAGAGATTAGTATGTCAGTACGCGACGAACTAAACAAAGAGTATTATGAAAAAGTGAAATTAGAAAATGCGATGAAATTCTCTAACTTTGTATTTCAACGAATAGGGTTAGAGATCGATGAACAAACGGGGTATTTATATTGTCCAGATATTATAGATTACCAATCTCAGAAACCATTGGCTTTTGTATTCGATGGGTTTAAATATGTACCATTTAAGAAGCCATATTGTGATTTAGCAGAAACACGTGCAGAAGATACTAAGCTGTTTGACCCATATAACAATATGGCTCTTATGCAGCAATGCTTAGGATGGTTTATGGTTCATCAATTAGGAATAGATACCAATAACGAAGTCTTATCTATGGGTATCAGCAATAGAAAGATGAATGATCTAGGATATGCATTCATTGCTTATTTCAATAAGCCAGAATTAGATGGTCACATTTATAATAGAGATTGCCTGAAGTATATGGATTTAATTCTAATGCTGGATGATGGTTTGATTATTGAATATGATCAGCTAAGACGAATGGATATGGAATCTTATGATAAGTTTGATTTCAGTAAGAGACCTAAAGTTCCCAGAAAGAAGAAAGAAGATGAATGATGTTGTCTTAACAGATCAACAAGAAGAACTGGTTAATCGTATTATTGACTGGTTCTGGAATTCTAAAGAACCCGTCTCGAGTTATACTGGAGAAGCAGGTTGTGGTAAAACGGTTGTTATGTCGGAAGTTATCAGAAGACTTGGATTACATGAATGGGAAGTCGCTCCTATGTGTTATACTGGCACGGCGGCTTTAGTATTACGTTCTAAGGGACTAACCAACTCGAGAACAATTCATTCATGGATATTTAAACCAGTATTCGTCAGAGACAATGAACAGTATGATGCCTATCTAAACAGATATAAAACAAAACTTATCTTTGTAGATAAACAATTACCACCAGATGTAAAACTAATCTGTATTGATGAAGCCAGCTTTGTTCCTATGAGTTTAAAACAGAAGTTATTGGATAAAGGAGTAAAGATTCTTTGTTGTGGAGATCTTAATCAGTTGCCGCCAGTGGGAGATAATCCAGCATTCTTAATAGAAAAAGATATCTTCAAATTGACACAGATTATGAGACAAGATAAAGATTCTGGTATTGTACAAATTGCTCATAAAATTTTAAATGGAGAAGAGTTATATCCTGGGACTTATGATAACGTAGATATCATAGAGCAAGAAGATCTGACGGATGATATGCTGATGAATGCAGATATGATACTTTGTGGTAAGAATGTCACCAGAGATAAATACAATACAAAAATGAGGCGATTAAGAGGAATAGATCCTAAGCGAAAGATTCCAGAACATGGAGAGAAAGTCATATGCAGAAAAAATAATTGGAGATATGATTTAGACGGAATCAGTTTAGCCAATGGATTAACTGGTACAGTGGTTAACTATCCTACGGTAGCTTCTATATCCAAAGATCGATCGTGGTTTAAAATTAATTTTAAACCATTTGCTTTTAATAGAACCTTTATAGATCTAAAATGTTCTTTTGAATACTTCAATGCGTCTAAAGAGAAAAAAGATGTTTTACGCAACTCTAAATACACGAGAGGAGAGCGGTTTGAGCTTGCCTATTGTATCACAACGCATTTATCACAGGGTTCCCAGTATAATGATGGGATATACATCTCAGAATGGCTGGGAGGCGATATTATGAAACATTTAGACTATACTGGTATTACTCGTTTTGCCAAGCATTGTACGTTTGTACTTAGAAGCAGAAAGCAGTATTGGTAATTTCTATAAATTTAGTTGAAATGATATATTATATTCATGAGGTATTGTTACCTCATGAATATTTTTATTTCAAAAGGAGGATATTTTTTATGAGTATGGTATTTAGAAAGAACCTGGTTAATGCAATGACAGTTGAAAACCAGGAGCAAGAAGAAAAAGAATTACGTTATCTGCTGCTTGTTTATACAGAAGAAAGCAAAGGAGAATCTATTCAGATCTTTGATATTGTAGATGGACGAGCAGCGGCATTAGATAGAATCTATGTATTCTATGAAGAATATGGTACGATTGATTGGTTTAAATCGACCATTATCAGCGAAAAAGTTACGCCTCAGAATGGAATTAGTTTCTATTCCTTTATGAGGTATGTATTTGAAACCAAGCCAGAAGACTTTGTACTTCCTAATGTGGGAAGTTATGAAGATCTGATTGATCTAATATCTGAAGATCCGGCGTATAATGAATATTGCGAAAAGCATCATTTATATACGGACGACGATTTAGATACATTCTATGATAAAGATATGGCTCATAATATTTAAGGAGATTACATATGAGCGACCAACCCCAAATTCTTCTACGAGCTATATATGAATCTATGATAGATTCATTTTCAACAGAAGACACAGGAACCTTAGAAGAGTTGATGGTTAATACTCCTAAGGTTAAAACAAAACAAAATAAAGGTAAAAGGATATATGCAATCTATGCGTATCTAATTACTATCGAGATTAAGAATCATATGTATAGGTTAACAGACTATGACACAGAATATGGGAAAATAGAATGGAAACCCAAAGACAATGATACCGTTTTCGAAGAAAGTGTATCCAGATGTATACGTGTAAGTCCAGAAGGATCTCCAATATGGCAATTTATGTATTTGACTGCCTTATTCGATCCACCGGTAGACCAAGTTCAATTTGAACTACGTTTGATTAATTATTGGGTAAAGAATTTCGATCAATTTCAGAATGATCCATATTTATTGCCCAAGTATAATGAGCAAGCTGCATCATTAATTAAAGCTATATATACATATATGATTAAGAAGGGAGAATAATAAAAATGTATAATTCCAAATCATTCAAAAGACCTAAGAAACAACAGAAAGCTTCTAAGTTTTTCGAAGGATATATTCAGCGGTATGGTGAAAACTTCTTACAATATATTACAGAGCCAGCTGCTATTGCCAGATTAAAAAAAGATATGCATAGGTTGATTAAAGATATTGCCTATGGGAATGTAAATATCAATAAGTATGGACGATATTTTACACCACAATTCAATTTCTGGTTGATTGAAGTTGTAGACGAGGAGTATGTAAGAAAGTCTACTATCTTATCTGCTTTAAATCTTTACTGCACCACTTATCCTGGTGATGAGAATTCACTTAGGGTTAGAGCAGAAGCCAATGAAAGTTATCATGCATATAGAATCATTTATGAGCGCATTTACGCATTAAATAAAACTGGTGATCTCAATAACATTACAGTATTACCCAACGCGTTGAAGTACTCATACAAGAATACAATTTAATTACAAATACAACAAATATGTAATTAGAATTTGCATTCTAGTTGGGTATTTGTTTGTTATTTGTGATTAGAGGTGAGATTCTATGGATAAACAGTATGTTATTGCTATTCGTAACGTGTTTGAACAGATCAAAATCAAGACATCGGATGGGGTAGAACATGTACCTACTATGGTATTGAAACTCGATAATGATGCCTGGATTGATGACAGTAAATGTGAACTGTTTTGGGATGATGCTAAAGAAGTATGCTTCTATTATCATTACAACCAGCTTCGCAACATGACACCGGCTATGATTGGTCGAGATCATGTATCTGTACCCGCTGTATTGTCTGCATTTGATTATGGAGAAATACAGGAGATGAAGATCTTATTGTCTAAAGATGCATTGAAATCTTCATTTGATGCTATTCAAGGTTCTGGTGCTAAAGCCAGAGTAGATGCTACTCAGGTAGGATTGAATGATGCATTAAAGAAAAAGATCTATGATAAATATGTTAACCAGACTTGTCCGGCTACAGACATGGACCTGTATGATAAGAGTTTGACTGGTAAACCAATAGATAACCCGTACAAGTAAGTTTTAAAAACTGTTATAATTATATAATATTATTATGAGGCTCTATGCCTCTTTTAATATTTCCATGGAGAGATTAAAAATTATTTTAAGGAGGAAACAAACATGGAGAATTTTTATGGTCAGACTGGGTATGGATTTTATCCGCAGCAGGCTCCAACACCGCCCGCTACCAATCAGTTATTAAATCCGGAAGAGATTGCCTTGCTTCGGCAAAAGGCTCCGCAGAAACAGGAGTTCTTTACAGCAATGTCTCCTATTGACAACTTAAAGACAAAGTGTGTTCACCACGACAATGGACGTGGTACAATTCGTCATATCGGAGACGGTGTGTATGAATGTACCATTTGCGGTGAACGTTTTAAACCAGTTGAACCTGGAACAGATATTACTCAGGTTATGAGTGATCTGAAAGATATCGTAGAATCCATTAAGTTCTATTATGGTGGTATCGATCCGGAAGCTGGTAAGAGAATTTATCCGGCATTCTATGTTCTGAGTCAGATTCCTCAGATGTGGAAAGTTGCATCTGATTATGCTAAGTCTTATGCGCCGCAGCAGGCTCAGCCGAACATGCAGGGTGGTTATGATGGATTCAACACCATCGGTATGTATAGCCAGGTATTCTCTGGCAATGGTATGAATCCGTATATGGCTAATCCGGCAGGATTCCAGCAGCCAATGATGCCTCAACAGTATCCGGCTCCTATGGCGCCTCAGTATCCTGCACCGCAGATGCAGCCACAGGCTCCGATGTATAATCAGATGCCTCAGCAGCAGCCTATGCCGCCGATGCAGTATCCGCAGCAGCCGGCACCTGCTCCTCAGTATGCTCCGGCTGGTATGCCGCAGTATAGAGCAGATCAGACACAGCAGTTCTCTGGTGCATCCAATCCCATTGGAGGCCAGGTAGTAGAAAATACTGCTGTAGCTGTTCCTCAGCCTGCAACCGCAACACAGAATGTAACGGTTGCAACTCCTGAAAATGGAGAAACTAAGACTTACGTCGGATAAGTCTAACTAATTTCCTCTAAATATACACAACTATAAATACACAAATCGAAGAATGGGAAGAGCAGTATAATCTGCTCTTCCTTGACTTTGATTCATTAATTTTTAAAAAGGAGTAAACGATATGGATGACGATAAGTCAAAAAAAGATGATATCTATGATGACAATGGTGAAGTTGTTCATCTAGATATAGCGACTTGCGCCGATAAAGAAACTCTGATTAAAATGATAACAGAATTTGTCAATGTATTTATACCTGATGATATTGCCAATGCATCTATACAAAATCCAAGTATGCTTCTGATTATGCATAAAAATCTACACGGACGTATAGGAGGATTTGATATTATACATAGAGCAACTAGGACAGTTGTAGCGGGTATTGATGCTACACCCGATAGCAATCCAGTACCAGCAGATTTTATGGAAGATATGGAAGCAAAACTTAAAGAAATTCGAGAACACAAAAACAATTTTGCTTCTATGTTCGATAATGATTTAGGTGAAAATATGTCTGAAGAAGAAATTAAGGAACGATTAAAACATGCCAACTAAAAGTCTACGATACTAGAAACTTGTTAATAAGAAATTGTTAATGAGAGAAAGGAGTATTGAATTGACAGACTTTAAGAAGAACATTCAAGAATATTCTAAAAGTATTAAAACAATCAAAGAGTTTGCTAAAGCAGTTCAGCAAGCTCCTGGTATGTATATCGGCAGTATTGGTAATAAAGGGTTTATCAATTGCTGTCGAGAATTATTACAGAATGCAACCGATGAACTTCAGAAGATTGATTCACCCTGTACAGAAGTATGGGTAGAGTTCTATGAAGACAATCATCAGTTCGTAGTAACAGATAATGGACGAGGAATTCCATTTAAAGATATGCATCGCATCTATGCAGAAGAGCATACCTCGTCTAACTATGTAAAAACAGCAGGAAATTATTCTTCAGGCAGACATGGGGTAGGTGCTAAAGTAACCAATGCATTGTCTGAAGATTTTATAGTATTATCCAGAATTTGTAAGCAATATAGTTCTACAGGAAAACCTATGGGACTATCCATGAGTTTTCATGAAGGGATTGCAGAAAACAAATCTGGAACTCCTTATCCCAATAAGGAAAACTTCCAAGGAACCAAAGTATCTTTCACTCCATTAGAAAGAATCATGGGGAAGATTACTGTTACTTGTGAAGAAGTATTGGGTCTAATCGATATTATTCTGCCTTTGCTCAAAATTGGAGCTATTATTAACTTCAAAGGAGTGAAGAAAGATGGGAAAGAAATCAATATCCGTAGAGTCAATGAATATGGAATTGATACCTATCTTATGAATAAACAATTCAAGCCTGTCATGAATCCAATTCATCTAAGTGATGATAACGGAACCATGCGGGCTGATATTAGTTTCACGTATGATGCCAATGGTCTTGATGAGCAAGACACGGTATATTCATTTGCCAATATGTGTCCTACCATTAGTGCAGGTAGTACACATGCACAAGCTTTTGTCGATGCACTATCGAACTATTTTAGAAATTATATGAACAAGATTTATCTTGGGAATAAGTCTAAGATAACTACGATCAACAGTGATATTAGAGCCGGATTAAAAGCGGTCGTATCCGTTATGCATCTGGAACCGATCTTTGCTGGTCAGGCAAAAGAATTATTATCGAATGAAGATATTAAACCATTTATTAAAGACCTCGTAGATAGAGGACTGGATGAATGGAGTCGTTCGAATGCAAACGATTTGCAGCGTCTATGTAAATATTTCAAAGACGTTGGCAATCTGCGTATGAAAACTAATAGTGAAAAGATCCAATTAACTAAAACAGCTGTATCTGTATTCACTGGATTACCATCTAAATATCAGAAGCCATCTGGTAAAAAGAATTTAGAGCTTATTCTGGTCGAAGGTGACTCAGCTATGTCTCCATGCCGAGAAGCATGTGATCCTACAAAGCAAGGTATTATGCCACTCAGAGGAAAAGTATCGAATGCAATGACTCGTTCTAAGAAGGAATTCTTTAATAATGAGGAATGTAAAGCAATATATACTCTTCTGGATTGTGGAGAAGGCAGACGTTGTGATGTATCCAAATGCAAATTTGATAAGATCATATTCCTAGGAGATGCTGATGTCGATGGACTTCATATCAGAACATTGCTGTTGAAAATGTTCTTGGTATATTATAGACCATTGGTGGAAGCTGGCAGAGTTTATGCTGCAGTGCCGCCATTATTTGCCATCAAAGGATCTAATGGAGAAGCTAAAGAATTCTTTACAGATCGTTCTGACTTTATCCGTTATGTGTATACTAAGTTTGCTAAGCATAATGTAATTAAGAGTTCTACAGGAACTGTTTTACCAACTTCTAAGGTTGTACAGCTATTGAATGATAATATTGATTATCTCTTCAATATGAACGTATTATCTCAGAATTATGCGATAGAACCAAATTTACTAGAATTCTTATACAGTCTGATTTTAAATCAATTACCTATAGCTTCTATCAAGAAAGAATTGAAGAAGCGGTATAAGTATTTACAAATCAGAGAAGAGAACCATATCTTAGTAGTAGATGGCTTGGCTAACGATAAAGTACAAACCGCCGTATTCAATCAGAATATGCTGAATGACTGTAATGAACGAATTGCTCGATTCATTATGCGTTCAGATCCTAATGGATATATTCTGAATGATGTTAAAGTAAGCCTGTATAAGCTGATGGAGGAATTCAACAGATATACACCAAAAGGTTTACAACGCTTTAAAGGGTTAGAGAAACCGAGCCCTTATTGCTTTTACCGCCTCACCAGCGGGGTTACATATAAATGTAGCTAACGAGGGCCATCCTATTATATATAATAGGAAAGTCTCGTGGGAAGACAGATAATATCTGGAACCTGTATCGACTATCTCCCGGAAGGAGAGTACGGTTACTATTGGTACGTAACTGGAAAAGAGCAACACGATGAAGACAATTAATAAGCGGTCTGAGTGAAGAAATAGTCAGCGCCTCTAGTAATAGAGGATTAACGTGTAGGTGAAATGGATGCTCCTGAATTGGGAATATCCGCTCTACATCCTGAATTCAATAGAACTTTGATTAGATATACAACCAATGATATCATCAAAGAAATCGAAGAAATCAGGAGAATTGATTCGGACAAATCTGAATTATTAAAAGATATTGAATAAAAGTAAAGGAGATGGTCTATATAGACCATCTCTGAATCTTTTGCTATCTATTTCTTTTTTAGTTATATATTATATATCTGAGAAGTTATTATATTTTCAAAAGGAGGAAGTATTATGAATGTAATGGAACATCATGAGAGCGGATAATTAAGATTATCCATTATTTATCTGGGTTATACCCAGTTTATTATATATTCAAATTTCCAAATATGTATAGTAAGTAAACAAAGGAGTATACGAAATGGAAAAGAATTAATTAGCGAAAGTTTTAGTGAAGATGTAAACATCAAGGAGTCCGTATTACTTGGGCTAAGAGCTCAAAGTAAGATTCCGAAGAAACCTATGGCCAATATGTCTAAGCGCATTAAAAAGGCTAAAGAAATTGTTCAGACCATGACAGAATCTGAAAAGAAAATTTATGTCACCAGAGATTACAATATTTTCAAAGTATTGGTTGGAAACCGTGCTGTGTTGTCAGAACGCGTATTGAAGATCACTCGTTCTATTGTACAGCATGGATATATTACCAACCCTTTGATTGTTAATGAAAACATGGAAGTTATTGATGGTCAGGGTAGATTACAAGCATTACGAGCTCTTCATCTTCCGGTAGAGTATATTATTCAGCCAGGATTGGATGTAGATGATTGCATTGCTATGAATGTCATTACATCCAATTGGAAACCGTATGATTATATCGCATCGTATGCGGAACTTGGAGATGAAAATTATATTCGTATTAAGAAGCTCTTTGATACATATTGGGATCTTGGTGCTAAGAATATTTATCAAGTATTGGGATTGTATCATAAAAGCAGATACGGTGCTACGGGCAGTATTAAGTCTGGATCGTGCGTAGTTTCTGAAGAACAGTACAATTATGCTAAGAATATTCTAGAAGAAACTCATACTTATTTGCATATGACCAGATCGTCCGAATATGATAGAGGTATAAATGGTAAAGGAACTAAGACCGCATTTTTCTCTGGAATCATTTGGATTCTAATGCATGTGCCAAATATCGATAAGGATCGTCTCTATAAAGTATTGAATGAAAAGCATAGCTTTATGATGCCATTCGTTAATATTGAGACATGTGTGGAGTCTATTGGAAATCTATATAACAAAGGACTTCGTAATAAGATTGATTTCTCTTTGCTTTTAGCAGAAGTAAAGAATTCCACATTGTTCAAATCTAAGGAGGAAGTAGAAGAATGATTGATTTCAATGAAGAGAAGATGAGAGAATTAAAAGAGATTGTAACGAATAGAGATGGTGTTGTATATTGCCAAAAAGGAAATATGAATAAGTTTATCGAGCATATTATCACTCCTACTTATTTATTTTCTATATTGGAATATATGATCAGAGATAATGTCAAAGATAGACCGGTATTAAATACAGAAGAAAAGTTTGTTGTCAACGTTATACAATCAAACTCTGTTGCCGTATCAAATAAACGGTTATCTCGTTATATTTGGCATACAGCCTATTCTAAGGCATACCTGGCTAATATTGTTCCAGAATGGTATTTGAATGGGCATTATCTAGATGATAATCCTATTCTGGAAAAAGCATTGGCTACTCTGAGAACAATCTTTACATCTAAAGAAACTCCGTCCTTTGAATCAGTATTGAAAGGTATTGTTCAGGATAAGTATTCTTTAAGTGACGAAACAGTAGATCGTACAATTATGGTGAATACATTATATACGATTTATTATATGCTGAAGTTTATTATGCAGCAGAATGTATATTCTACATTAAACGATGAGACTTCACGTATTCATCATATTGCTGTTAAAATGTATTATGAATTTAGAGATTTGGATGATAAAGAATTTAATGGATTTTTTGATACTCCATGGAAAGATGCAGTAGGTGATAGAAAATGAGACCATATACTAAAAGACAAAGAACGATGTTACATACCAATAAAATTGAAGGAAACTGTTATTGTAAAAGTTGCTGCAATCATCATCATACAAACGTTCTTCATACTGGTAATGATTCAGTATATATTGTTAATCTGAATAATGATGTTTTCACTATCAGAAACATCTACAATCAGTGGGACGTAAAAGAACAGAGTGCCGAATTGAATGCTACACTAGGCGAGAAACTGTCTACATTTGAAAAGTTTCAGAAGTTGTTCGCAGATTATCTCAAAAAGAATAAGAAGATGTTTGAACAAATGATCAATAACGGGTATGCTAAAAAGACTGGCAACCCCATTACATCTACAATCTTTACTCGATTAGGAGCTAATAGCATACTGGCGGTATTCATTGCTGAGCTTATGAACGATATTAATCCCGAAAAGAAGCTTGAATATAAGTAACCATATAAAACAGGAGACCAAAATCTCCTGTTTTATTTTTATCTAAGGAGGATTCATATGGATGAAACGTTAGTGGAATATAAAGAGAAAGAATTGATTGCTTCAAAGAAAACACCAACAATTATACATTCTATTGTAGACAATATTCAATCAGAAGAATGTTCGTCTGTCAATATAACCATAGTTCATCATAACGATATGGATGGTATATTCTCTGCTCTAATGATTAGAGAATTATTGAAAACGTTTGATTCTCCAAAGATCGATATTCATTATGTAGAATATAACTATCAAGCTGGATATGATTTGGTTGATAAGATTCCATTAGGTTCTGAAGTATTCATTGTTGATCTATCATTGACAGAATCTCAGATTAAGAATATTCTACATAGAGTCAGCAATATACTGATCATTGATCATCATATGACTTCTATTGGGATTCTTAAAGATCTCATAGATAATGATGAAGATTTTATGAAACGTGGTGATTTGGCATTTTGTGTCGATGTCAAAGGTTGTGGGGCTATGAATATCTACAATCTATTTAAAGATGTCCACTATAAGAATAAGAATAAAAAGATTTCAGATGTGGTCAATCCCAAGACCATTGACTTAGTGGATCAATATGATCGTTGGGATCGTAAGATCAACGATTATCGTAATTGTGATTATTTGAATACCTATTGCTGGGAATCCAGCAGTTTATTTGTAAATTCTAATATTATGGATAAACTATTATATAATAGGGATTTTTTGCAAGAAGCTTTACAAGTCGGAGAAGAACTATATGAATTACAACAACAAAAATACAAAGTCAAATTTGCAGCTTTTCATAGAAAAGGCTTTTTCCATATTGATGGTCATATCTATCGTGTGTGCTATATGTTCGGTTTTGGCAATTCCATTGCATTTGGGGATGATCTGAATAAGTACGATTTCTGCATGCTAATCAATAGACCAGATATGTATGGAAATATAAAAGTCAGCATGTATAGTGCTGAAAATAGAGTAGAAGTAAATGAATTATGCGAAAAACTGGGTGGAGGAGGACATCCTCATGCCGCAGGATTCTCTATGAGCAGTGTAGATGAACTGTTTAAGTATATTCAATAATTCATTTAAAATTACAAAGAGCCATATGGCTCTTTGTAATCTATTTCTTTTTTGATTATATATTATATAGATGGAAAGAAGTATAATGTACAAATACTTCTTAAATTGTTTTAGTCAAAAGGAGGACTATAATGATTATTTTGAGACCATTCACAGAGACGGTTTTCCCAAACGGATTGACTCAGTACATGTACCGATTCAATCTGATCATCGACGACGAATTCATTGGTAGATATCAGGCCTCGGTCTGCTACAATGAAGAGAAACCATCAAGAGTATCTATTAAAATCATGACGATACCGGTCGACGAATGGAATGATCCTGTTATTCTCAACACGACGTATCAATCTGTTGGCAAATATTGTAAAGATACAAAAGCCAAAGTTGAGAAGATCATCAAAGATGCTGTACGCGGATTTGTCGGAGGATCTCCTACTAAGAATAGGGTCTATATAGCACATTATGCTACAGACGCGAATGGTTAAATTAGAACACTGGCTCATATGAGCCAGTGTTTATTTTTTGTAATCTAAGTTCTTTTTATTTATATATTATAGAGATGAAAGAGAATATAGTTATCAGCTATATTCTCTTATCCCTATAAGAAAGGAGGACTTGGATTATGAACAACCATAATTCAATTAGTGCTAAAGAGTATATCAGTACTCTTAGAAAAGCACTATCTGATCTGGAGTCAATCCCGATAACAGATCAGAACAGAGAATGCTATTACAAAATGAAAATAGCATTTCTTAACAATCTTGTGAAAACACAAGATTACATCCTAGAATCGTAATGATTCTATTAGAGTCTTGTGATAAGGCTCTTACAGCTATATGTCCAAGAGAAAGCTTGCCTCCTGTGGGCTTTCTCTTTAATTATATGTATTATTTTTTGTATTTTTCAATATTTTCCATACCTAAATCTAGAATAAAAACATACTCATAATAGTTATGTAAGGCTTGAGAGGTGCTAATATGACAATTACATCCAAACAACGTAAAGAAGTAGAACTCTTAATCTATAAAGTAATGGATATTTTAGACCCCACAGAACAGAATAAGACCTGGTATATGAATAAATTCAAAGGTATGACTAATGATCAATTCTATGAGTATTTTAAGCAAGAATTTCCATTGAAGTTTCAAATGAGAGCATTTGAAATTGAACCAAAAATGGATCAGATTACTAAAGCTTTGGATACCATTCATGTGCCGTTAATGGAAAAACTATATATGCCATTCTTATACACAGACAATAAAGGTAGACCAGTTAAAACTAATTATGATGCTATGGTTGTCTATGTTCCTATAAAGAAAATGAAACAGTTCTTAGCTAAGAAGAACTCTATGTCCATCAATATTGATGAACGAAATATGAAAAATGGTAGACTGATCAATAAGGATAAGAATGGAAATATGTCTGATAGAGAGATGGAATGCTTAGCTGTAATGGGATTACCCAATACAATGAGAGAATTTTCAACTTATAGAGCAGATGCTATGAGAGCAAAAGATGCTTTTTATGCTACCATTTCAGAAAAGAATATGGTATCCTTAAAAGATGTAGAAGTTTCTAAACAAGACTCTATTGCTCGTAATACATTCAATGCTTATTTGATTGGAGCTGGCATGGCCAGCAATTTGATTATGACGGGATACTATTTACCACATACTGTAGATAAGAGAACAGAAAATAGGATTCATAGAGAAAGCTAATTTGAGTTATATATTATTATTAAGAGTACCAAATTTAGGTACAAAGTTTGTTCCAAAAGGAGAAAAAGAACATGGATAAAAAAGATTACAGAGTGTACAAAGTAATGAACACAAAAACAAAGAAGTATATCATTGCAGCTTCTTCATTAGACAGAGAAGCATTTGTTGCTAGACAGCTTACCGTAGATATTAATACTCTTCGGTTTTATGACAAAACAATTACCGAAAAATATCTGTCAGTAAGAGTTATCAAAGTACTTAAGAATGCAGAAAAGAAAGATGCTATTGCTTGGGGTAAGGCTTACAGAATGAAGCATATGGAAGATAAACTGCTTCTGAATAAACCCTACGTTCCCAAGAAAACAGTAAAGAAAGTTGTAAAGAAACCGATTACTAAGAAGAAAGTAACTAAGCCTGTAGCCAAAAAGGCTAAGAAATCTAAAAAGTAATTTAGTTCAAAACTTATGAGTAATCCAATTATTAAAAAAGGAGGTATTATATCATGAGTGATAAAGAAGAAAAGATCTCGGTTATTACCGAAGATGGTGATCTTGGTGGTATGGTAGAGGAACTGTCTGAAAAAGATCAGAAGACCTATCAAGAATCTAAAGAAAAAGAAAAGAAATAAGAGAGTCTACTCTAATTTTATCTCTATACCTTCTATATGAAGGAAACTAACAAAGACAACGAGTTATACCTAAGGGTATAACTCTTTTCTTTTTGACATATACTTCAACTATCGTATTCGAATTCTTAAGGAGATGCTAAGTATGTATTGTACGAAAAACTCCAAAAGAACGGGAATTGCTAAGAAGATGTATATTGCCGTACTTTTGTATATTGTTTATTGTGTGTCAAATATTGTGTTATGGGGAAATCTAATGGACGTCTCCATTAAAGTAAATGCCATGCAGAAACAATTAACCGAAGCACAAACAGCTAATGAAAACGTGCTAGATGTGTTATACGAAATTCGTGATAACCAGAAACAAATTGATCAAAAACAGGAAAAAGTTTTAGAAGAACATGCAACTAATGTATCTTACATTAAAAATATGGGATATAATAATTATTCCGATTTGTCTAATGTAGATATGAAACTGACAACCAAGGATATGAATAAAATTATCGACTATTGGGTGTTCCATATGGGCGTTCAATCCAACTTTCAGGGCAAAGGAGACGTGTTTATCAAGGCCTCTCAAGAAACTGGACTTAACCCAATTTATATCCTAGCCCATGCTGCTATAGAATCCGCATGGGGAACATCATACATTGCCAGAACCAAACATAATTATTTTGGTATCAATTGTATTGATGCAGACCCTGGTCAGGGTTTTGTTATGGGCGACTCCATAGAAGAAGGAATTATTAATGGAGCCAAGTGGATTGCAAAACATTACTATAATAATGGTTATACTACGTTGCAATCCATGAAAGATGCCAATTACGCAACAGATCCAAATTGGCCATATGCAATATCCAATATTATGGATAGATCAACTAACGCATTGTAGTATCCGACAAATAAATCAAAACAGGTCTTATGGCCTGTTTTGATTTTATATTTTTATGGAGGGTATACAAATGAATAAGAAAAAGATAAAGAATAAAAAGACTAAATCAATGCCTATCGATGTAGGATTTGGAATGCCATATTTACATATAGTCGACATTAATGTTGGCGAGCTAAACCCTCTATACTTTACCAATCAAGACAATTTCCAATTTCAAATAAATATGGAAACAAGCCCTAAGAAATATGTATACGGTAATACTAAAGATCATCTTCCTACTTTACTTATCAATTTAGGGAAGAACACTTTAAAAATAGAGTATTACGGTTTACATAATGGGGTCAATATATACCGAAATACCTATCTAAAAACCAAATCAATCAAAGGTCAATTCACCAAAGCATCTAAGAGAGATAAACTGCAATACAAAGCAATGTTTAATATCTTTCTTAAAGATACTGAGGGGTGTCTTGCTACCAATGATGAAAATTATTATGACGATGAAGGAGATGATTATTGATGTTACTGAAAGCAAAAATACTTTGCTTAGGTGGAGGAGCCAATAAAGCAGGTATCGAATTAATGAAAGAGATTCCTGAATTAGCAAGCTCCATTATTCTAATCAATACAACACTCAAAGATATTCCAACCGAATATAGAGAAAATGCTGTAGAACTGGTTGGAGATTATAAAGGCTGTGCTAAAGAACGAGCAGTAGCCAGAGATATTATGATTTCTAATTTAAAATCTGGAGACTTTGATTATCCAGCAGACCCAGATGATGCTATGACAATTATCGTTACATCAGCAGAAGGTGGTACTGGATCCGGAGCTACTCCAATCTTGGCTAAATATATTAGTTCTGTATATAAGACCCACGTTCATATTTTTGTATTTACTGGATTCAACTCTGATGTCAGAGGAATCAAGAATACGGTAGATTTATTTAAAGAACTGGATTCTAATTATACAGTAGAGTCAATTTCCAATGCTAAGTTCTTAGATGAAGCTCATGGAAATAGAACGAAAGCAGAACAGATGGCAAACAAAAAGTTCTGCCAGAGCATCAGAATACTGTTGGGTGGTACTATTACCGAGTCAAGTCAAAATATCGACGAATCCGATTTATTGAAACTCGTAAACACCCCTGGATTCATGGTTATAGAAGACGTAGATTTGGGAAAAGTAAAGAATATAGATTCTTATAATACCAAATTGATTGAGGCTATAGATGATTCTAAATCATTAAATGTAGAACCTACCTGTAAACGTAGAGGAACCATTCTGAATATCTCAGATAAAGAAGCAGATTATGTGGACTATAATAATGAAGTTTTGAAAGAAAGATTTGGGCTTCCTTTTGAAGCATTCTCTCATATTCAGAAACTTCATGACCATAACTATCTTCAGTTTATCATCAGTGGGTTAAAAATGCCTATTGAAGATATTGAGAATGCGTATGAAGAATTTGTTAAGAATTCTGATTCTGTAGACAAATCGAAAGATGATTTCTTCTCTAAAGAATTTGTCACAGACTCTACTGGATTCGATACACTTCGTAGTAAGAAATCTACAGAAGATGTCAGATTAGCTAAAGATGATTTCTTTAGTGAACTTTCTGGAGATACAGTAAAAACAGAAAAAGGTAAATTTACTAAAACCATTACAGTAGATCCAGAATTTTAAGTATTAGGAAAGGAGGCTGCGTTAATATGATTACGAATGATTATATTGATTCATCAATTATAGATTTTTTAGATCATATTGATGAATCCTCTGATTCTGAAATCTTTTATACAATGAAACAAAAGTATGGAGATATTATCTTCGAGATTTATGAGAATAGACACAGATATACACAACTCTTATTGAACTCTAGATTTATCTCTATACTTTATCAAGTGATATATACAATCAATGTAGATGATTTCTTAAAGATGTGCTGTGATTCATTATTGTACTATGCAATCACATCTTTACATCCTGATAATTATATCAAAGGTTTGATCTTCATGTTGGGAGAGCTAATCAATAAAGAAGAGATTGATCAATTGAAAGCATTAAAGCATATTGATTATGAACTTCTGACATTCTTAGCGATTACCAACCATTCTATTAAGGATGATATAGAAAGAGTATCCAGAGTAAACTTTACTTTGTGTACGTCTACTAAGTCTGTACTGACTATAGCAGACCTAAGATATATTTATGCTGTATTTTATTCTAAGGAGTTCTCTGCCTTACTGATGGGTACTGTCTTTGATACAACGATTGATCGTGGTATAGAAAAAGAAGAACCCTGGGTAACTCCTATTGTAGAAGGAAATAATGCACAAATCAAGAACACTATTTTATTGATTTTGGAGAACTTAGATGTATCAGCCATTATTCACTATCTGAAGATGGTTGGTGATGAATTCTCCAGAAGAAATTTCAACGAATATGCTATTGGTTTAAGCTTTAGACAACTGAATACAATCAACTTTAATAAAATCAATATCATCAGACAGCAATTACAGTCTGAAGGTGTTGATATTCCTTAATATAATAAGAAGTATGCATAGCCTATATAGGCTATGCATATACTTTATGCTATAGGAGAAAGCAATATGGATGCGTCCTTAATGAACGAATATGGAATAGAGACAATATTATCTATAAAGGATATTAAGAATATTGTCTATGATACTTACGATTATACCAATGAAAAGATCAATCCACTCATTATTTGTGCAGAATTGTCTTATTCTACTGAAGGATATGTTACACGGTATAATGCGTCTATGTTTCTAAATACGATTACAATTTATTTAGATACTATAGTCAGATATATACAATTCGTATTTGCCAACAATTTACCCAGACAGAGAGGATTCATAGCTGAAGTAGTTATTCATGAATTGTCTCATCTGAATCAATATAAAGCTAAGAATACTTATTCTTTTAATAGACATTCTATACAGTATAGAAACTATAGAGATATCGAATTGGGTAATAAATACAATACCCTCTTGTTTATTCGAGAGTATAAGAACGATCTGATCAAAGCATTAAAAGCTCCTGTGATATTTGACCAGACATATCAACATCTCTCATACGAAGAGCTTAAATCCAATGTAAATAAATATTACATTCCGATGTCTAAAGAAAAAGCCTTTGACGAACTGGATATGATTTGTAAAGAGACTATGCATGTTCCTTTGGAAGCATATGTAGATAGAAAGACAATGGATCTCAATGATGCATATGATCTAATTCGAACAGCTATTGCTAAGTCTGGAGGATTATTATGATTGATAAAGGACTTATTAAAGAATTACAACTTTTATTTGAATATATATCTAAGGATAATAATTCAGGATTGATTCGAGAAATTGTAAAGTCTTTTCTATATCAAGATGGACAATTTATATTAACCTCTGAAGATATTCAAAATCTTCGGAAACATGGATTGGATGTTTATATTACAGATAATACATCATCTGTAGATCTTAAACCATCTACAGACTATAGATTGTTTATTAAAGACAAACATAATGGCGTATATATCTGTACTATATCTAAAGATGATTTTCTTAAAGTATGTAACGCATAATAGATTCCCATAGCCTATATAGGCTATGGGAATATCATCTTTATTTTTTATTTGATTATCAAAGATTTGTCTTTATATTTTTCATATGCGGACTTTTTAAAGATCTTGGCTTTAGCCTTTTCTGGCTTTAGTTTAGGCAAATGACGTCTATATACAATTCTAGAGGTTGCATTATTCATTGTCTTATCTTTAATCTGATATCCTTCATTGAATTCATGTACCGCATCATTAAAGCCTTGTCTATAAGCTTGCCTATATTCTTCTTCTGTATATAGCATAATATATCACCATCAAATTGTAAGAAGCATCGGCATGTTGCGATTTCCAAAATTGACGTATCCGTCACGAAGTTGTTGTACTATATCATCTCTTCTATTAGCATAATCTTGCAATATATCAATTTGTAATTCTGCTGTAGCATATGGTGTATTGATATTATTATAGTACTTCAAATTATTATAAAGAAATATTGCTACATCGGATACCGCTAACTGTTCAAATGTTTCCATCTTAGTAGGCTCAATAGTCATCAAATTAGGAGCGTGAACAACAAACAAATGAATCGGGATTGCTTTTAGCATTTCCAGCATATTATTGCTGAGATTGGATTGCAGTCTAACCATATTCGGCGGTTTGAATTCTACATAGATTCCTGCTTTGAAGATACTGGCATGATCTACCATCTGCTGTTGCATAGCAATACCTTCAACATCCAATCCATTCAAGAAGAAATCAAAAGTAGAATAGAATCCAGAACCAAATCCAAAGGCAGGCATATTCTTACTTAAAATATGCCAATCAATATCACCTATGCCAATAATATTGACAGAAGGGCATACATTTTCATCGATCAAATAATACGGTCCCTTTCTTCTATCTGCCGTTAGATAGTAAGTCATCTCATAGGGAAAGAATCTAGAAAATGTGTTCAATGTTTCTTTAGATATAACATTATCAAACCAGACATCTTTGTTTAATGAATCTGGAAGATTTAATTGTTTTGTTCCTAAACGATGCTCTATTAGATCAAGTAATTGGCTTTGTCTATTTACAATACCAACTCCAGGCATATATATCAACTCTCCTTTCATAAAGAGGCTTAATTAATAAAATGTTTTATTATAAGAATATCATAAACTTCCCCACAAACATTTAAATAAATACTTTTTTAGTTAGAAAGGAGAATTATAAATGGAGAATACTACTTTCTCTTTTGATAATATGGCTCAAAAGATTTTTACTCCTGATAGTACGGGGGTAAAATTCAATAAAGAGAGTAAGAACCCATCTTTGACAACTTCTATTATGAAGCAGTCTGTATTGATTGCTGATGATGATGTTAAGATTGACCAAGCTGATTCTTATAAAGATGCGATCTATAGAATTAAAGAATCTGAAAAGATTATTTCTAAGAAAATACTGTTTGATCTATACAGATTTCAAATGTCTCTTTCCATGGATCATGGTGATAGCTATCGTAAATCTTACAAATACACCAACTTATCTGAACCTATTCCTTGCTTGAAGAAATTAAGTATGGTTTTAACACAGATCGAAACTATGATGAATAATTATAGTGGAGTAGGTGTAGTATCTGATAAAGCTAAGAGTTATTATGACGCATTAAATGAAATGATTCATCATATCAATGATGATAGAAGAACAATCATTGGAGATTTGACTGGATGTCATGAAGTAACTGATGCTGATTTGGTGGCTAAAACATATGCTCATTTCAGAGGCGGAGAAAAGATTGAAATTATTCAGTTGGGATCACAGGATAAAATTGGATCTAGACTGAGTGAAATTAAAGAAAATATAGATAAAATTACAGACTCTGTAGCTTTGTATAATTCTTCTCTGAACGATGTTATCAAAAGATTGAATAAGATTAGATCAGAGTTAGCTATTCATTATAGAGCAATGGACGATCAGCAAGGCAGACAGATTGATTTTAGAAAACAGGAATTGTCCAATGCAATTTGCTCTTATTTTAATAAATATCTCAAATACGCTAATATTATCTATTCTATGAAAGCTGATGCTTTATCGGAATACTTAAATCCAGATAAATCTGATAGTTATATTTGCGATCAGTTTAAAATCACAGAATCTTATGATATTAGTGATGATGAAGATGCTTTGATTGATGAAGACACAGATCTGTCTAATCTCTATACATTCAGTGAAACCAAAGAAGTTATTTATTCTGATCAATTGATTGCTTTGGAATCTGAATTTGCAAATACGGTTATATACGATCTGATTAATGAAGCGGAAGAAGATAATAGTAAAACAATCTGGGAGCGTATCAAAGCTCTCTTTGCTAAAATTAAAGAAGCTATTCTTAATTTCTTTGGCATGGCTGCTAAGAAGTTACAGAATATTAAGAACGATAAATCTTTACTTGGCAATATGCAGAAAGCATTAGATGCTACTGCAAACGAATATGAAGTCGAAGTACCATCTGTCAACTTGGATGCAGCATTGTCCAGATCTGTTAATCTGAATATGAAAGACTTCCAGTTCTTCTATGAAAAGATTATGTCTAATGATAGTACCTCGGATGAAAAGACAGCTGTTCCGAAATTGCTTGCTGCTATTATTCCAGAAATGAATAATCTGGAAGGACTCGATGATACTAAAACTTGCCAGAGATATTTGAAGAACTATTTTGCTGGCAATGATCTGACCAAAGTAAAAGAAATTAAAGATGACAATGTAACCTATGTCATGTCTAAACTGACAGCAGCAAATATGAAGACAACTACAGTTGCTAAACTCTTTGCTCAGGTTGATGCTATAGCAGAGTTGAAAGTTCCTGCGCAATTTGGCAATAAACTTCAGAATAAATTAGAAGCTGCTCAGAGATATAAAGATCAGGAATTGAATAAGATTAAAACGACTCCAGCTACAGCTAATGGAACACAAGAATCTGTAAATATCAAAAAGATCTTAGAAGAATACTTTAATGATATTGATGGGATAGAATCTTATAATGAAGGTCCAGCATCAAATACAAATGCTGATGGAACTCAACCACAGCCTAATGATGGTAAGACTGGAACTCCTCCGGCTAATGGTAATAATTCTACAGGTGATACGCCTCAGCCAGATCAGAAGGTTGATGATCAGCAGAAACCAGAAGATAAGAAAGATGCTCCTAATCCGGAAGCTGAAAAGAAGATTAAATCTCTTGAAACCGCTTTCAATATTTACTCCAAAGTAGTTAATAATATTCTTAGCTGTGAAGGTGACGCATTGAAAGCAATCTATAATGATTACTATAACAAGATTCTTAAACCTTTAATCGACCGTAAAAAACTGGATGAAGTTCCTGAAGAAAAACCCGAGGAAGGTCAGACAACAGAAACTAAACCAGAAGAAAAGAAAGAAGAAACTCCTGAGCAGAATAATGAACAGCAAGCAAAATAACCTAATTTAGCCAATATAATAAGTCTACCACACCATTTTTGGTGTGGTAGATAATATTTTTGACATACTAATAATTTGGAAAGGAGGTATTAAGATTGGAATCATTACAAGGAAGTGCTTTATTTCCTGATGAAACTCCAGTACCAGCATTACAACAACCTCGACCAGCAAACAGACAGATTTATTATCAGATGTCTACATCAAATAAGTCTTTCTTAGAGATGCATTATTTTTTGAAGTCTCAAGATATAAAAAATAATAGATTCATGTTAGCTTTATTTGATCCTGACTTAGCAGGAGTAGATCCATATGATCCTATGCTAAGTACACAAATGAAGATTAAGATTCTTAAAGAAGTACAAATTAATTATTGGTATTTCTTAAGAGAAGTAGTTAGAGTTACAGCCAACGGTCATCCTAAAGGTGTACCATATCAGTTAAACAGAGGTAACTTAGCATATAACTTCTGTGCAATGTATAATTTAAATCTCTTCTTTGAAATGCCTCGTCAGATTGGTAAGACGATGGCAGCCAATGTAAGATATTTATATATTTATAACTTTGCTTCAACGAACTCTAATATTATCTTCATGAATAAGAATAACCAGGACTCTAAACGAAACCTGGAATCATTTAAAGCTATACGAGATCTGTTACCAACATACTTACAATTGTCCCAGGAATTTTCTATGGTCAATGGTAAGAAGAAAAGACTTCCGTCTACAGTTACCAATATCCAGCATCCGATTAACCATAATATTATTCGTACTGTACCAGGTGCTCGTAATGAAACAGCAGCTGCCAACCTATTACGTGGTCAGACTGTTACATTATGGTGGGCGGACGAATGGGCGTTTACTGCTTATAACCAAACCATTATGATTAACTCTATGCCCGCATTGACTAAAGCATTTGAAAATGCGAAAGCAGCAGGAGTTCCTCATGGCATTACAATCACAACAACAGCAGGTATACTATCTTCTCATGAAGGTCAATTTGCTTTTGATATGATTAACAATGCCACACCATTCTCTGAGAGATGGTATGATCTGACATATGATCAGATTATGAATATTGTCTCCAGCAATATGAACTCTGTCTTTGTTTATATTAAGTATAACTATAGACAGCTTGGACTTGGTGAAGAATGGTTCTATAATCAGTGTAAGAGTATGCTCTGGAAAATGGTAGACATACGTCGAGAAATTTTGTTGGAGTGGATTGATACTCCCGAGAACTCTCCATTCAGTCAAGATGATTTGGAAGCTCTTAGAGGTATGCTACACGAACCAATTCGTTCATTACTTATTCTTAACAAATATTCGTTTAATATTTATGATACGGTTCCGGTTAGTGTAACCGGTATTCCAATTAATCCTCCTATTATTGGAGTTGACGTATCTGGTGGATATAAACGAGACTATACGGCTATATCTGTTATAGATTCTGCCACTACTAAATTTATTGGTGGAATCAAATGTAACTATATGAGTATTCCTGACTTAGCCAGAGTATTAATATGGCTAGTTAAAACAATGATGCCCAATGCGGTAGTTAATATCGAAAGAAATGGAGTAGCTTAACAGCAATCTCAGTATATAGAGTAATCTATATATTTCAACAGGGTTAATTGCTTTGAAGGAGGAGGAAAAATAATCTCCTCTGTTTAGCAGCGAAAGCATCTTAGTTAAGATGAGACGTTCAACGATCATCTCCTGACGGGAGAGTAGAATCACAAGCATATGGTGAAAGAAAAATCCTGGCCCTACTGTATTACATACAGAGGGATGACAAATGATCTGCACACGTTCTGTAATGGAAGTGCATTGGAATTGACCAAGCGTTATAGAGTTGCGTCTATAATGAAATAGATTGGGTTTTGGCGCATCATTAATATCCAAGCTTAAAGAGCCTGGTGGCATTAAGGAAAACTTATATTATGAAATTAAAGACCGTATTATAGAAGAAACTTCCGATTCTTTGGGAAGACCTATTCGTCGTAAACAAAGAACAAAAGTATATGGTTTAGATTCATCCAAAGATGTACGAGACCTCTTAATAGAAATATTAAGAGAACGTATGGAACGTCATAAAGATAAAATATATTCTCCAGTCATGTTTGATGAATTATCAAAGATGGTTGTTAAGAGAAATGGTAAAGTAGAACACTCAGACAATTCACACGACGATCTGGTATTCTCTTACTTAATGGCTCTTTATGTATGGTATGAAGGAAAGAATCTCAAAGAAAACTTTGGTATTAATAAGTCTACTATTAAGACAGAAGATTCTGTAGATGATTCTGTTGGTAGAGAACTAGAAGAACGTTATACAGAAATCGTAGAAGAACTTAAACTTCCTCCAGAAGAACAATCTGAATCTCTTAGGCAGATGAATGATCAGCTTAAAATGATGAAGATGGGTATGGGTATGATGTTCAATGAGTTTGTACAAAAGCAAAGAGCCAATGAACAGCAAATGCTTATGGATATGCTGCAAAATAAAGCAGTACGAGAAGCATATTCTAAAGCTACACAGATTCCTGTATCTGAATTGGAAGGAATGACTAAGTCTAATAAGTTCAGAGTTCCTGATTCTGTATTTACATCTTTTGGAGAAGATCCAGAAGAACGTATACAAAAAGAAATTGCTAAAAATATGAATTTCCAAAATTTTGATACCGGAGAATATTCGGGTCATATGAGAGGAGAGTAATCTATTATGTTATTCGACGATGATGAAGATAGAGAATTTGAATTTTCATTACAAGAAGAATGTGAAATCTATAGTGAGACTGTAGATAAGAAGCTGATGAGAACAACCAATAAGGTTCTTAAGAAAGCTGGAGCAGATAAAGAACAGAGATTTGCTGGTTTGAAAACAGTAGCTCGTATGACTGCTACCAAACAGGATGGATCTTATACTGTTCCTTATAATAAATTGGGAATTAATGATAAGAGTAAAAATGTAGGATATAGCCGTCCTGGACAGCTTAGTGAAAGAATTGATAAAACATTAGAAAAACATCCTAAGTTAGCTAAGAAATATGATAAGCATATGCTTCATGCTATGAGAAATAGGATGATTGATCGGCTTAAAAACGATATGTAATACATTAAGATAATCATCATATCATTATACTCCTAAGAAAGGAAGCCAAATTATGTTATATACAGAAGAAGATCTCCAGAGATCATATGCAGAAGGCTATAATGCTGCCTGCGATGAACTCGAAGCTATGATTGAAGAATCTGAATATGAATTCTCTCTTGTTCAGGAATCCAAGAAACATTCTAAGAAGGATGATGACGAAGATTCTGAAGACAAAAAGAGCAAGAAGAAATCTAAGAAAGACAAAGAAGACAACGAAGAGAAAAAGGATAAAAAAGAGGATGAAGAAGAAGATCTGACTGCTCTTGAATCTGCTCTTCTCGAAGCTCAGAAATAATTATATTTCAATCATAAAGATCTCCAGAGCTATTATAGCTCTGGAGATTATTTTCCCATAAACTTCCTTAGTCTTAACATTCTATTAAATGATTTTTAAATTTAAAGGAGGTTTCTATAATGCCCATTCATTATTCAGAAGGAGCTTTTCCTCTGTCTTTATATTCTAATAATTATATTACTACATATAAAAATGGATATCATTTAGAACATATTTGTGGATGTAACTGGAATCCCATGTATAACATCCAGGATGAAATTAAAAAACATAGTGTAGCTTTGATGGTTACTGATGTAGCCGTACAGAGCCAAACATCTTTGACTGTAACGATTTCTTTCTCTGATGGTACATCTGAAAAAGTAGAACTTTGTAAAGGAACTAAGTACAAAATTCAGTACTTAGATAATGGAGTCGTCAATTCTATTGTCGGTGTAGTTACTGGTATTGGTAAAGTAAACACCAATGGAGTATGTACATGTAATTGCTGCACTGGAGAAGATTACATCATTACAGTAGACGCATCTGTAGATTATGCTTCTAATGTCGTTAATATTAGAACGTCTAATATTAGAGGTATTTCGAAATACAATCAGTATGCGGATGAAGATACCACTATATTGAATGCAAGAACAGCAGGCGCTACAGTAGCTGGAGATGTAACCAATCTTTCTATTTCTTCTGCTACAGTCGATAAAGATGGTAATATCACGGCAGGTACACTGATCAATGCTGTCTTAGATAAAGATAATTGTATCATTACAGATTCCTGCGCTGTAGGAATGAATGGTAATGGTCATGAGATTGTGGTAGCTAAAGCTCATATCATTATGGGCACAGCAGTTTCTGGAACAATCACTTCTGGTAAAGTAGATGAGTTTACTATTTCTGGAGGAGTAACTGATCCCGTAACTAAAATAACTACCAATTGCTTACTTACTGCTAAGAAAGGTACAATTGTTGCTACTGGATGTAAAGTAGTAGGAGCTAAAGCATATAAAGGCAAATTAATTGCTCCTGTATTAGAGAATAGTACAGTAACCGGTGGTAAAAGGTCTGGTAAAGATATGGTTACCGCGGGAGCTACTGTAATTGGAGAGATTGCTTATAACGGAGCCATTACTGGCGGTACTTTATATGGTGGTGTGGCCGTTGGTCTGATTGATGGCGAACCCTATGCAATCATCAATGGTGTTACCACTGGCGGTACAACTCTGAAATCTACTGTAACTGGTGGTAGAGTTGTAGGCGGTAAAAAGATTGAGAATACAACTGTCGGAGCTACTGTATATGGTGGTGTAGCAGAAGCTGGAGTAACAACTTGCGGTACAACCAAATTAGGAGATGCCGATAGCTTTATTCGTCCAGAATCTGTTTCTTTGCCTGGAGAAATTATTTGTAAATGTCCGAAGATTTATCCCGATTATCATAGAAACTTAATTGATGTAATTATTTGGTGGAAAACCGTTCAGGGATACCCCTTAACTTCTAATTATGATACTGTATATAATGGTGGCTGATCAAAATAAGAAGACTCTATATAGAGTCTTCTTATTCAGTTTTGCCTGCTTAAACATTTATGTAAGTCTCATAGGAAGGAGGAAATATGCCTAATATGAATGAACAATTACCACCATTTCTCAGAAGAAAAGGTGATTCTATTTTATATAATGGCAACGGAAATTTC
>OGOO01000315.1_pt1 | contig 62063 bp, 97 predicted proteins | sample 1552651 | NCBI WGS metagenome assembly OGOO01 (sample SAMEA2580118, study PRJEB22360) | human gut metagenome | biome: human gut; feature: human-associated habitat; material: faeces | place: Denmark | collected 2008/2010 | reverse complement strand
CGCTCCCGCTATCACCCGCAGGCAGACCGCCGACGGGAACACCTGCCGCGCATCATCTGCCGGGCGTGTCCACCGCACCGCCGGACATCCGCGCGCCCTTGTATCAGTCAAGCCCCGGCAGGCCGTGAAGCGCGCCGGGGCTGGTTGTCGTGTGTCTGGCGCTGTCATCCTCTGACAGCTGCCGCCGTCGTCCGCGATCTGCTCACGGCGCGGGCGCGTCGCCCTCGTGATCTTCGGCGCGCCCCTCTACGGGCTTGCCCGTCTTGGGGTCGTACCCGTCCGCGATCATGCACCGCGCAATACATCGCCGCATCATTGTAGCACGCGGAAGCCCCAGCGCCGCCGCGTAGGCGTCAAGGGCGGCACGGTCATCCGGTGAAACCTGTATTGTAATCTGCTTAATGCCGCACATCTCCCTATATCTTGCGTTTGCGGCCATCTGTGCGGCCTTATCGTATGCCATCGTATCACCTCAACACAATAATAACGCAGACGTTAAAAAAAGTCAATAATTATTCAGAAAATCTCTTGACAATAATTAACACTAATGCTATAATATAGGTGTCAAGAGGAAAGAGGAAAGGCCGACGGGCGGCCGCCTCCCCGGTGCTATCAGTGAGACGCAACCGCGACACGACGAGCGCACAGGAGCCAGGGCACGAGCCGGGAAAAGCCCGATCAGAAGCCGAAAACGGCAAGGAGGAAAAACCATGAATAAACTTAAAATGCGCGATACCCTCAATCCTATTGCGTGGAAATACCTGACCGCCGCCGAGCGCCGAGCGCAGCTCAAAATTGAAAAGGCCAAGGAGTGCAGCGGCCTGCGCCGCTATCCCAGCACTTGCAGCGCCGTACTGGACCGCATCCCCGCCGAGTGGTGGAGCAAGTACAACGCCGAACACATCGGCGAGGTGATGCGGCTGCTGAAAGCCGCCTACGATGACGGACGGCAGAACCCAAGCCCAGACGAGTGGGGAAAAATCCGCTACTAACTCCACCCGATGAGAGCCGGACGGCAACCGGCCGAAACGTCGCCCCACGAGGGGCGCGCGTCGTGGAAAGCCACAAAAAAGCCGCCGCGCAGACGGCGAAGGAGGACATTATGAAAAAGTATTATTTGGTGGGCGAAGATATCGCCCGCCACGAAATCTCCGCGGAAGAAGCGCGCGAATACGCCGGAGACAGTGACTACCGCATCATTGTCGAGGAGGACGGCAAGCAAGAGCCGCGCCGCGTTGCCTCCGCTGATCCCGCTCCGGATTGGGAGCCGTTTGTCTTCCCTCCGCGCGAGGGGTACCGGCTGACCGGGTACAATATCGAGCGGTCAGATTATGAGGGTCGGAGCTTCCCGGCGGACTCCATCCCCGCCGAGGCGGTGAAAACCCGCTGGCCTAACCGCTGGGAGGTCGCCGGGGTTAATCCGGACATATACGAGGCGATCCCCGTGTATGAGCCGATCACATGCGAGGGCGTCGGCGCTTGCGCGTCCTGCAAGCGGCTGACCTGTTCCCGCCGCGGTGCGGGTGTCCGCTGCCGCAATTACAAGGCGTGATTTCACCTCCCGCGTCTGCCGGGAGGCGAAGAAAGGAGAAAAAAAATGAAAAATCATGTTATCAATTTCACCAAGCCCAGCGCGGAGGGCGAGAAAATCGTTGTCACCCTGTCCCGCGGCACTGACTCCGGTGCGAAAAACAGCCTGCCCGCCTTGTGGGTAAAGCACGGTTTCACCGCGTCCCGTCTATCGGACTGGTGGAACGTCGAGGTTGTAGCGATTAGCCCAGACGGCACGGAGCGCCGCCGTTATAACCCGCAGACGACCAAGGCGCACAAGATTGATTTTGCGTGGATGCTCCCCGCGACCGATGAGAACGCTCGGAAGATTTTGGACGAGATCGCCCGCCGCGCGGGGATTGTATGGGAGGTTGCAGCATGAGCGAGACCATGTTAGCGGCAAACGTCGCCGCAATCGTCGCGATCCGCGCCCAAATTGAGGCGCTGAAAACCCAGCTTTGCCCGCTGGAGGATGCCGTTAAAATCGAGATGGCCGAGCGGAACGCCGAGGAAATCACCGCCGCCGGGCACGTTGTCCGCTGGAAGGTCATCACCTCTAAGCGGCTCGACACCGCCGCGCTGAAAAAGGCGCTGCCGGAGATCGTCGAGCAGTACACCAAGGAGGCGCGCGCCTGCCGCTTTACGGTGGATTAAAAAAACGGGTGTATGAGTTATGGCGACTCATACACCCAAGCGCCGCCCCACTACGACATAAGGCCGACGCGGTTATTATATCACCCGCGCGGCAGAAAGGCAAGGAAAGCAATGAATAACTTCGAAAATTTTAATGACTGCTGGGCTGTTTTTGGCAAACTCGGCGTGGAAGATTACGACGACCGCCGCGCGCGCGTCTCGGTTGTGGGTGCTTTTGTCTACCCCTGCAACGCAGAGGACTTTATCCGACTTTGCATCCCGGCGGAAAATCGCGACCGCTTCCGCGTCTGCCGGGTTTCCGACCTGCCGCAGGTGCGGGAGGATATCGCCGCCGGTATGGGCGAGAGCCCCAAGGCATACAAGCCGATATTTTGACGAGCCGAAACAAGCCCCCCCGCATGGGGGCTTGTCCGTCGGGAACAGCCGCCCGGCGCTGATGATGGCAGGCTAACACACTACGACAGCCCAAACGGGCGGGAGGTTGCATCATGTATCAAGAGACCAAAACCGACACCCTGCGCATTTTGGCGCACGGAATCCGCGTCAACGGCGCGAAAACGCTTGTGAAATGCTGGTACAGCATCGATAGTGGCACGGTGCGCATCTATGCGCGCGGCTACTCCGACAAGCTCCCGCGCGACATCCTGCCCGTGCAGAATGATACCGACATCATGACAGATTATTTTGACGAGGACAGCGCTACGCTTTCCGCCGAACATCCGCTCTATCCCTTCTTCCGCGCGGCGGCAATCCGGGAAAAGCTGGCATTTGCCAAAAAGCACCCGGCACATAACGCCACGATTGACAGCGCCCGCGCCGAAGAGGCCGCGCGCCTGTCCGCCGAGCTGGAGACGCTGCCGAGCGGTCAGCCCACCCCCGCAGACGTTGACCGCGCCCGCGCATACATGGACGCGCAGCGCAGAGCGGCGGAGGAAGCGGAAGAGCGCGCCCGCCGTGAAGAGTGGGAGCGCAGCGCAGAGGTGGAGCGGCAAAAAGAGCAGGACGCGCGCGAGACCATCGCCGCAGCTGTCGCGGCTTATCCGCTCAAGGACGGTGCGCCCTATGTCGTCATCAGATGGAGCGAGCACCCCGGCATTGATGAGGGCTTGGCGCTTTCCGTCGCCGCCGCTGATCTGGTGCTATCCCATCTTGACGAGGTGCAGCACGCGCGCCGCGTGAATGATGGGATGCGTGGGTATGATAAGACGGCGTTTGTCGTCCACTACACCAAGGACGGCGAGCCGCTGACTTTTGCCGACCGCTACGACATCGGCGACGGTATCGGCGGACTGGTCGAGGCTGTCCGCCGCTGTGATGGCGATCTGGCCGAGATGCTGGAGGCATACGGCCCCACCTTCACCGCGCCCGCCGAGCAAGCGAGCACGGAAGCCGCCGGGCGCGTCCTGTCCTTTGCCGTCTGCAAGACCTCCCGCACGTATAAGCAAGTGGACGCCGCCGCCGACAGTATAGCCGGGCTGCTGCTGGACATCCTCGGCGCTTCCGCGCCCCATCTGCCCACGCGACAGGCTACCCCGCAGCCATCCGGGCGCGTGCTTGCCTTCCACCGCTGACCCTTCCGCCTGCCTGTTTGCGGTGTTTCCCCTTGTCCGGGTTCCGTTCATCGGCATACCCGGCAGGGGTATTCATTCCGTGGCGGTCTGCCAGCGGGCTACTTCCGCCAGAATACACGCACATTTCACGTGTAATATGGCAAGTTGGCGGGGCGATTCTACAAAATCCCGTTCAAAAGCACCCCCGTACCTTTTTTGAGCGCGAAAAATTTGCTTCCAGATTTTTTCTGAAAATTTTGGTTTCGCAAAATTTGCTAGGGAATTTGAAAAAAGTTTTTCGTACGCGTATAAAATCAAGTATTGATGATATAATGTGTAAAAGGAGGAATGTTAACATGAAGTTGAAAAAAGGTTATTCGCTCGTTTGGGGCGAACCTGAAGGCCACGGATTTTGTGGCGACGGCACGACTGTGCCGGTTTCCCTTGTCCGTGATGGGCAGATTGTGGCAAAGTTTGTCACCTGCCCTTGCGGCCGCGGCTGCGGCAACAAAGACGTCGTGTTGTGCGACGCTTTGGGCAGCCATGATCTTGAGCCGGAGATCGAGGAGGTGCGGGCGGATGCGCTGGGTGTTTCAACTGACTATCTGTGGGGCGACGCGTAACGGCTGACCGTCTATGACTGGACGACCAGATACACAGAAACGCCTCCCGGTGTCCTGTCTAAGCTCTTTTTCCTGCCTTCCTCATTTCTGTTCAAATCTGCGTACTTGTTACAATGCGTTGTCAATCGGTATCAAAAATCACGCCTTTATACCTTCCGTGCCCTTCTAAATCGACATAATTTTATCACAGTTGCAGATATGAACTGATTCCGACACTTTTCGACTTGAAAGTGTGCAAGCCCCACGGGGAAAGTGTACAACTTTTTCCTTATTTCAAGCATAACATGGGGGTATTTTATGATACAAAATTCATCCGAAATCCTGCTTCCGCTGTTCGTCTATCAAAACTGTGGGAGATTTGAACAATCAGATTTGAGCGCCCACGCCATGTACTACATCGTTTCAGCCTATCATGAGGGCACAGGCGACCGCTTCCGCCTGTCCTATCTGGTTTCCCCTCTTTATGACGAGCTGGAGGAAGCCGTTAAAGCCGGGGAGATCACAGACCGAGAAGCGCGTGCTCGTGTGATAGGCTCTATCCGCTGGGATATGCCGTCCAGCGTAGAGACAGACTAACGGCCTTTCCAGCCTGCCTTTTTCCCGCCCTTCAAACCATACCGTCCAGCAGGCAGAAGCGCCCACAGACGGCACAGAACCGCCGTAGAACGATTCCGGTTTCTGCGAGTTACCGCTTGTTTTCTCAAAAATATCAAGAAAAAATCGACCTCAACTTTTTCGGAGGCCGATTTTTTGATTCCTAAAATTTTTCTGAAAATTCTGATTTTGAAAAATGGCTGGATAAGTTTGAAAACTTATCATTCAACATGCACGTCGTCATCGTCTCCGCCAACGCCGAGCTGCTTTATAATCTCCTCGCGGCTCATTGCCGGGTGATCGCTTTCGGTGTTCGTGCCGATGTCAACAGTCTGCTTATTGACCAAGCCATAGTAATTACATCCACGAAAGATATACGGAATGGCCGGAATCTTGCCAGTTGTGACCAAAGTCGCGTCCAAAGTTGCAAGAATCTCTCTAGCCTTTTGGGCGATGTCCTGTGTAGTGAAACCTGATTCCGTGTCCTGAAATCCCTTCACCGCCCCCGTAGACCACTGGTGCAGCGTTTTCCGCGAATATCCGCAGTAAAGCCCAAGTCCTTCCCACGTCGGCGGGACTTCTTCGTCAATACAGTACCGAAAATAGTCGTCAATTCTTTCCATCAGTTCTTTATTGGAGTTCACTTTTTTCATCCTCATGAACCCTGAAACCCTTTGAAGCACACCTGCCATGTAATGTCTATTCTCATCACTGCTCATGATGATTTTTTCTGCTTGACATTGAGGCGGAACATTTTTCATGCTTGTGAAAGGTTTTGTTTCTTTGTTTGGTTCCTTGAACCAAACCTCTCTTTCTGCATCCTTCTTTGTTCTTGCCATTGTTGCTCTCCTTTGCGTCTATTTTCCCTTCTGACGGGTCTTGTTCCAGTGGATGATATTTTTACCGCGTTTTATGTTTATTCGCATCCTACGGCCATTTACGCGCTAGTTCTCTCACTTCTTCCATGGCGTTCCGCTTCTTTCTTCCTCTGTCGGCTTATACTTCCAGCAGCGCCAGTCCGTTCCGATGTTTGCTCTGGTAGACTGCGATCTCCTTCTTCCCCCGGAGCATAAAACTGAATGTATGAATAGTTGATTCCTTCATGTGTCTTCGGCTCGTACCACCCGTCATACATATCATTTTCAATATATACGATTTCGTCACAGCTTTTTCCAAGCTCTTTCACTTCATCCAACGCCAGAACCCGATTCACGCATTTTTCACGATGTAGTGCCTTATCGAGCAAATCCGCCAGTTCAATCATTTCAGCCCTTCGTGCTTTTCCTTTCTTTTCGATTTCGGCCTTGAACCAATCTGGCATTTCCGTCATGCCATAATTGCAAATATCGTCTTTCATAATCTTTCTCCTCCTTCTTTCATCATGTCTTCCATTCTGCATCCCAGCCGTTCACAGATTTTCACCCACATCTGCACCTTTCCCGTTGAACCTTTCCCATTTTCCAGCTTCCACAGCGTATTTTTATGTACGCCGCATACAATTGCCATCTGTTCCAGCGAATACCCGCTTTCTTTACGCAATCGGTGGAGGTTTTTTCCCATGATCTCCGCAATGTCACTCATAGGCATTTTCCTTTCCCTGCTCCCATATTCATGTTAGCAACATTGATTCCATATGGAGGGTCTACAATAGCAAGCTCAAAATACTTATCTGGAAAGTGCTTCATCCCGTCCATGCAGTCCATCTTATAAAAACCAAAATCAAGAATATAATCACCTCCTCGCCTTTTTCTGAAACTTTTCCCATCGCTCATGACTGCGCTTTCTGCTTGTGCCCTCCAGGCAAGCCGTGTAGCGGTTTTCCAGCGCTTGCTTCCTGCCGTCCGCATACGCCTTATATCTCTCGCATCCCGCTTGGCAGCCGACCTCGCGGCTCGCGCAGTCGCGGCATGGCGCGTCATTCACGGCTTTTTCGCCTCTCTTTCCCAAGTCTCAATACTCCTTCGTGGGACTATCGCGGTATATATTTTCCCGCATTTCTCGCAAACGTTTGTGAAGGTATAATTTTCTTCATCGTGCTTCACCTTGAGCCGCGCGTCTGAATACATATGTCGACATAGCTTCTGCCTGATTCGCGTCATCAGCTTTCCCACTGCGTTTCCCGCCTTTCAGCTTCCGTCGGCTTCTTCAGCCAGCAACGCCATTTTTCCCCGTATGTCGGTTCAAAAAATTGGCTATTCACCAAACGCTTTACCGTTGCCGTGCTACCAAAAGCAAGTTCTGGAAGGTCAATCACCATCCAGCGACTTACGTTGCGCTCCTTTTCGTCATACCACAACGGCGCAGCATCCGCGCCGCCTTCGCAATGTGCTTTCAGCTCTTCCAGCGTCAGCACGCGGTTCTTCGGTTCGACGCGGTGCGACGACACAGCTTGCAGCCGTTCTATGATTTCGTCATTCGCCGTGTCTCCGGAAAACTCTATGCGCGGCGATGTGCTCTCACACGTCATGCACTTATACTGCGCAGACAAAAGCCCCCAATCGGGTGTAGTCAGAGAGACGCGGATTTTCATTCTGTCTCCGCAATATGGGCATTTAGGCGTTTCGCTCATCGCTTCCCGGCTGATGTAATCACTCATTTCAATTCCTCCACATAGCACCAACTCTGGGGCTGGCGTTTGATTTCAACAGGCGCATATCCAAATTTCGTTTTCCGCAACCCCATAAATTCGCTCAGCTGTTTCGGGCTATCGTAGATTTTTAGGTTGGAAATGTGCCAGAAATAGGCCCTGTCATGGTAAAAGTACCGGTGCAGCTGATAGTAAGTGCAACCGGAATCTTCTGTCCAGTGCTTGTCCAACTTACCCATGAAAGCCGGGTACGGGATGTCCACGCAGTCGATTTTGTCGCACACAAACTCCCCGACAACCAGTTTTCCGCCGCTAATATTGCACATCATCCCGTTATTAACCTCATAGTTCAGGTTTCCGGCAGTGCAATAGATGTAAACCTTGAAAGGTGCTTCCAGTTTCGGACGGGTCTTTCTGACTTCTAGCGTCTTTTCTCCGGCCAGAATCTTTTCCACCCACTCTGGCCGGATGCTGATAAGTACCGTTTTAGCCATGTTCAGATCTCCGGTTCCATGCTTCAGCAGCTTGTTCTTCCGTGTCGTAAATATACACACCGCCCAAAATCCCACCATCGCACTCATAGCTTGCAATCGGGCATTCCGGGTTTTCCTCGTGAGCGTGGTGAAGCATAAAGCCAAGCCCACTATAGGGATGTTCTCTATATGCCTCATCATGCAGATTCCCTTCGTCATCGCACAGAACAAGGCTAACTTTACCCCCGCAAAACGGGCAGGGCTTCAATTTGATCTCATCAGGCGTTTTCATGGCTCTTTCCCTCCCTTTCCGCTTCAAGCTGCTCGATATAGGCGAGCACGTCAGCATTCAGCGCGGACATACATCCCGTCTCGCTCTCGCTCTCGCAATACGGGCAATCCGTGCATCTCTCACACAAAATGCACAAACTCACGGCTTTCTTGATTTCATTAGGCGTTTTCATCGTTCTTCCTCCTTCGGCGGCTCGGGCAGCGGCATCGCATCCAGTGAGTATCCTTCAAACGTTACCCCATCGTTGTAGTACGCAACGCGCGAAATTATGTCGGTTTGGTCTTGCCCCTTACCTATACGAGCACGGGCAACACTTTCTTTCTCCAGCAGCCTGTCCTTGACGCTGATCCACTCCGGCTTCTTCGCGTCCTTCTCCGCCGCCAGCTTTTCCAGCATGTCGGCAGCTTGTCGCTTTAAGATACTTCCGCAGCCAGAAAGCTCATAAAGCGCGCAACCGCGGCATCTAAAGCTATCGCAGAGCCTCAGCGTCTTTGCTAGCTCTTTCGCGCTCAATTGCGGAATTTCGGGCTGCTTTTCGGTATATTCGGCGTATTTGCACACCTCCGGGTGTTTGCTCGTCGGGCACATGCCGCCGCGATACGGACACGAGCCGTTAAAACATTCGCCATTGTAACGTTCGGCGTACCATTTACATTTCATCGGTCGATTCCTCCGTTTCGTCAAAAAACCCGAGTTGCAACTCGTCTTTGCTCTCTCCACCTTTACCCACCCACCAGCGCAAGACCGATTCACCATCCGTCCAATGCCTATTGATGGGCTTCCCTGCTTTTCGCCTCGCGTCCAGCATCTCATCAAAAGTGCGGATGTAAAATTTCTTAAACTGCGGGAAAAACTCAAGCTCTCTTTGCATGCTCGTAGAGCCGCCCAGCGGACAGGCCACGCAGCCAAGCCGCTTGAATCCGCAATCGTACAGCTTGCAGTACGGCACGTTGCAGAGCCGTATGAACTCCCACACGTCCTCGTCCGTCCAGCCAATAATCGGATTGACAAGCGTTTTGTGCGTCCGATAGCACATCTCAACCATTCTACGGCTCTCGTCGTTATCGGTATTGAGTATCAGCCCGTTTTTGCTCGTTCGATTCGGCTCTGCACCGCTCAAATCCGCTGCGTTGTTTAGCTCTTTGGACGCGGTTGTAAACGTCACAAGCCCTTGGTTGTTCTTGCGGTTTCCGCTCTCTGCCCACCTTACGCCCGTAACCACGACGCGCCCTTTACCGTGCAGCTCTTTGAGGTGTTGGCAACAGTAGCGCATCAATCGCGTTGGCGGCATTTGCTTTTTGACGATCAGCTCTCGCATGGTATACTCAGGCTTTTCGATTTCCGTCTTCGGGTGATGCTTCCGGATGAAGCGTACAAGTTGTGGCGGATCAATCGTCGTCGCGTTGTAGTGCGCATCAAACTTAACCCCGGCCATCTCGCAGAGCTTTACGACACAGGTACTGTCTTTCCCGCCGCTGTCCGCGACATAGTACCCCTCTTTCGGCTCAAACGCCCGCAGCCGTTCTATCGCCGTCTGCACCTTGTCCCGCTTTTGCCCAAAAAGGTCGTACTCGATAAGGCTCATTTCCCGTGCCTCCACTCTCTCCCTCGGTTGATCTCCATCTTCTCCCGCACCGCCTTGTCAATGTCGATGTCCAGATACCCGGCGGCAGACAGCGCCGTGATGATAACGTCCGCCAGCTCCTCGCGGAAGTGATCTTCCTCAAGCACCGAACCCAAAAGTTCCTGATTCTCCACGAAAACGCGCAGCGTTGCATGAACTCGTCCCAACTCTCGCTCGGTATTTACAATTTTGTAAATATTCAAAAGCCCAGAATCTCTCACAACATCGCTATTCACAAATGTTTTCAGAAGATAGTCCCCGTCCCACAGCCCATGTGCCACCGCGTCACTGTAAATCTCATCGCGCAATTCGTTCAGCATGCTCTTTTCCTCCCATCAAAACGGCAGTTCTTCGTCGTCCACCTGCGTGAACCCGCCAAAATCATTGTGCGGTTGCGGCGCATAGGCCGTCCCGCTGTCTTTGCTCGCCGCCGTCGTGTATACCCCCGGCGCGCTCTGTGTGCTGCCCTGCTGGCTCTGCGACAGGAATTCCACCTCGTCGGCGACGATATCCCACGCCGTCCGCTTGCTTCCGTCCTTCACCTCGTAGGTTCGGGTCTGGATGCTGCCCGTCACGGCCACTTTGCGCCCTTTGGCAAGATACTTGCCGCACAGCTCGGCCAACTGCCGCCACGCGATGACGTTCAGAAAATCCGTTTCCTGTTCGCCGTTCGCGTTTTTAAAGCGCCGATTGACCGCAATCGAGAAGTTGCAGACCGCAACGCCGGACTGCGTAGATCGCATTTCCGGGTCGCGGGTCAGATTGCCGATCAGAAAAACCTTATTCACGGCCATTCTCCTTTTCTTCTCCGTATTTTTGATTTTTTTCAAGGTTTGCAATTCTGCCAATCTGGTTCAGGATCGTTTTTCACATTTTTGATTTTCCACAACGACTTTGTTCATGGAACCGAATAATCCATAACACGACGAAGCAACGTCTCTGATAAATTGGGCATTGCATTCAATTTCCTTGTCGGACATTTCTTGGATTGATTCAAGTCCTCGAATAATTTCATACCTCTTCACTTTTTCGATCCTCCCAAGTAATTTTTTATACATTCCGCAGCATCGTACCATCCCCGGCACACCACCGCGCAATAGCCTTGTTTTTGCAAGTCATGCAGCCATAGCTTTTGACAGTCGCTGACCGTCCCGCCCTTCGTGCGCTTCATCTCGACAAAAAGCCCGTGAAACTCTCCGCGCGGGACGGGCAGGAAGATGTCAGGCACTCCGCTTTTCAGCCCCTCAGCTTTCATTCTGCCGCCCGTCATCCAGCTTCGCTTTCCCTCGTTGGGAATGTGAAACATCAGCGCCAATTCCGGGTACTTCCCGCATTGCATCGCCGCCCAGCGAAAGAGGGTCTGCTGTTCTTCGGATTCTGTCGGCGTTGTGTTCCTCACTTACTTCTTCACCGCCTTGCCTAAGATGACCACAAGCATCAATAAACACCACCAAGGATTTTTTGTCACCCAGATACACGCCACGCTCACAAGCGCTTGCGCTATCCAGATAAGGCCGTATCCCGTCACTTTTTTCCCTCCCTTTGCCGTCTTTGAAACGTCCTCATGCAGGTGTACCGACAAAAATACTTACATTTTCCTTTTTTGTCAGTAATCTTATAGACATAGATCATCGGGTATGCCGTCACAAACTTAGTGCCGCACACGGGGCAAGCTCTGGGGGGGTAACACTTGGTCAAGCGCTCCGCGAGGCATTTTGCTTTTCCCTCTCATATCGGCAGTCTCTCCTGCGTCGCTTTCGGTGCGTACAAATCAAGGAAAAACCGCTGGCCTTTCCCGGTGATTAGCGGTGTTTTGTTGATCTGGATACCGCTGCTTCGGGAAACCGTACTCTCATGTACCCGCATCAACCCCATATCCATGCTTTTCTGTGACGGGATGTTCCAGTTTCGGCCTTTTGAGTTCAGCCATTTGTCATTTCGTAGCCTTTCAAACAGCCGTCTTTCTCCGATATCTAGCCCCGCCTGATTCAGAATTTTGGCCAGCGTCCCGATTGAGATACAGGTTTCCGCTTTCTCCACGGTTTCGGCAAACAGAACCTTCGGCGCGTCTGCTTTGATCTTTTCGTTCGCCGCTTCGAGCTGCTTGTTCCGCTCGGCAATCTTCCGCTGCGCAACCATCAGCGCGTTTGCCAGCAGCTGGTCATCGTCCATCATTTCCTGTCCGGCGATATACCCGCCCGTCTTGCGAATCTCCGGAATAACCTCGTGGGTAATCCAGCGCTTGAAGGCTTTCGCTTCGGGCTTACGGCTACCAAGAATCAAAGCGTAAAGCCCCGGTTCGTTGACGGCATTCACGGGAAGCCCGTTGCTCGCACCCTCGATTGAAACTAGGGTGCGTTCATCCTCATCTAAACGCTTAATAACATCACTGCTGTTCCCCAGTCCCAGCGCCCTGCACACATCCGCCGCCACAAACCACGGCTCGCCCTCCAGCATCACGGCGCGCACCGCTCCGAACTCATCCTTGCGAAAAATCGTTACATCGTTCATGCTTAACCTCCTTGCATTTCCGTGAATCGCATCGTTGCGCCGTCAAAATACAGCGTAATCCTTCCGCATCGACCGCCCCGATTTTTGTCCAGAAACAGCTTCCTTTCCGGGTCGTCCTTGTCGTTCGGCGCATGCAGCAGGAGTACCGCGTCCGCGTCCTGCTCAATCGAGCCGGATTCGCGGAGGTCTGACAGTTTCGGCTCGTCGTTCCGCTCGCTCGCGCGGTTGAGCTGCGAAGCGGTCAAAACCGGGATTTTTAGCTCCATCGCAAGTGCCTTTAGCCCTCTTGTGACAACTCCGACTGCTTCCGCGCGGTTGTTTGTCCTCTGTCCTGCATCAAGCAGCTGCAAGTAATCAGCCACGATCAAATCAAGCCCGCCATGTGCTCGCGTCCTCAGTGCCATTCGGCGGATATCCTGCACGGTTCGCGCCCGTTCGCTGATGCAGAACCTCTCTGACGGGATTTCTGCAAAGCTGTCAGCGACTTTGATGATCTCGTCTTCCGCCAGGTTGTGGCGTTCGATTTTGTCCACTGAGACGCCGCTTTTCTGCGCCACAACACGCCCGACGACCTCGTCCGCGCCCATCTCGCACGACACCAGCAGAATTTTCCGGCCGACATCCAGCGCCTTAACCGCAAGGTGCAGCAGAAACGCAGACTTGCCGACGGAAGGCCGTGCGCCGACAACAATCAGCTTCCCTCCCGCAATCAGCAAGGATTGATCGAGCTTCGGAAACCCTGTCTTTGCGATGGGTTCAACTGCTCCGCTCGTGAGCCGTGTATAAAAGCCGCAAAGCGCGTCTGTGCCGCTGATAATGTCTCCGTCGTCTGTTTGTCCGCCCAACTCGTTTAGACGCACCACCGCGCCGTTGAGCAGCTCCGACGTGGATATCTCGCCATCGTTCGCGCTCTTGACTGTATCCAAGCACGTCTTGATAAGCGCTTTCCGCATTGCCGCTTCCCGGATGTTCCGTGCCTGCTGTTCGGCAAGCGCCGTTGTGACGGTTTCCGTGGCGACGACGATAGCCTGTTCAAGGTCGTCGTCAGAAATCACGCCTTCAAGCGTCGGGATATCGCATGGACGACCTTGCCTCTCAAGCGCAAGCGCGGCCTCAAAAATTCGGCGGCAGAACGGGATTGTGAACCATTCGGCTTTAAGCCCGGAATCGCTTGCCTTTGCATCGCCCTTGATGATTGCGCCGCAGAATTCGCGCTCAGAGATCTCTTTCGTGAGACTTTGGTACGGATCGTCCATAGCTCATTCCTCCCTTGCTGTCAGGCGGCTTGTCCGCCCATGTATATCCTCGCTCTTTCTCCTTGCGAAGAATTCCCTCGACATACCGCCAACATCGGCTTTTTTCTGTCGCTCCTTGAGTTTTGTTTATGGCTTTCAGCAGATTTTCAGCTCCGTATTCAGCCCTGAGTCTGTCCATCGCGTCAAAGTCGCCCGAAGCACTGGCGGGTAAACCCATGCGCTTTGCAGCAGCCTCCACGTCTGCCTGTTCTTCCCGCATTCGCCGCAGTTCGTCGTCCGTCACGTCGTCGTAGGGGTTTGGGGTTACGTAACCACCACCAATATTCTTTTCTTGTTCTTTTACTTGTTCTTGTTCTTGTTCTTGTATATACGCGTTTTGCTTGACGTTGCTTTCGTCTGCTTCCGGTTGCTTGGCTTTGCTTGACTTTGCTTGGCTTTGCTTCAATGTGCTTGCGTTTTCTTCCGTCTGCTTGACGTTGCTTTCGTCTGCTTCCGGTTGCTTGGCGCTTCCGCCTTTCTTCCCGCTTGCTTTCTTTGCTTCCAAGGATTCAGCGCACTGGTCGATTTTAAATTGAAGCGTGTCCCAGACATACCATTCCGGCGCGTTCTCGCCAAACGTCGGCAACTCGCCACGGTAGGCATAGGCCATCATGGCCATAAAAAGCCGTCCGCGCTGTGCGTCATCATATCGCTTGAGAAGAACTTCGATGTCTGGGAAGACCTTCAGATAATCCAGCATTCTTTTTCCCCTTTCTCTTTAAAGTAAATGGAGGCAAGCCCCGGAATCGAACCGGGCGGCGTGGGCAAGGTGCTGTGCGTTAAATCCATGAAGCGAATTGTGGAAGGAAAACCTTGATTAGGAGGAAGATTTCGTCTGTCAAGAAGAAGCTCCCGCGCCGATACCTGCTATGCTTGCCATAAGTGCCGCCGTTTTGCCCCGGCGGCTAGGCTGTCTGTGAAACGTCTTTTATTTGCCGTCTTTCCGGCTGCCAGAAAAAATGGTGTGCGGTCTTTCCCGCCGTCAGATGTGAAAAAACAGTTTTGTCTTTCTGCCGTCTCTCCGGCTGTCAATTTTTTTGATCGTCTTTCCGATCTGTCGATTCTAAAGGACACGTTTCTTCGTCTTTCCGAAGCGCCAGAAATGAAATGTGCGGTGCCCGTCTTTCCGAGCAGCCAGTATGATCATAATTTGCCCTTGCTCCGCCATCCTCCCTTCTGTTGGAGCTTTCACCGTTTCAAGCAGTTCCTTCGTGCTTGACTTACCAAAACTTCTTCTGCTCGGCGCGCGGCGGTATCGACCCGCCCCTTCTTCTTGGCGCTGCTTGCCGCCTTGAAGCTGCTCTCCTGAGCTGCGCACCATGCGCAAGGGTTTTAGCCCTTGCTTAATCCGGCTCACATTTCAACCCCAGCGTCTTACAAATTTCTTTCGTCGCCTTGATGGGCTTAATGTGGTATCGTTCATCAAATTCTTCCTGCGCCATCGTGTGGCACTCCGTATGATGCACCCTGCAAAGCGGTTCAAGCGTCATCCCCTCGTGAATGACGGTCTTTCTGTTTGCACCCATGCCAATCCGTGTCCAGTGGTGGATATCGGCTCTCTGTCCGCATATGCAGCACTTTCGGCGCATCAGGCAGGAATACATATACCTGTCAACGTCGTCGGCCAGAGAAGCCAGCGGAACGCGCGTCGGAATATCGTTGCGGAGAATGAAGTCAACTAAATAGGAAATAAATTCTTTGGCAGTTGTCACGTCGCAGTCTGACAGGCTGAATAACTCCCGCTGAAGCTGCTTGAGGTGATTTGCCACGAAGTCATGCTTCATCACATCCTTGATCTCGCTTTGCTCATAGCCGTAGAACTCGCCGATTTCTCGCATCAGCGCGTAAGCCTTGCGTCGCTGCTCCGGGCTGATTCTTCGCCCGTCCGGCAAACCAACCTGTACCTCGTTGTATTGGCGCTTGATGATCTTCTCCATATCGCCGTATGGCACGAAGACCACCAAGCCGCCATCAACAACGTCAACGATCTTCCCCGGCGCTATTTCCATCAATATTCACCCGATTCGTAGCAGTCATAGCAAAGGCATTTTCCGGTTTTCTTTTGTGTCGTCGCTGCAACGGCCCCAGCATCAACCCATTTTCCGTTGATCTGCTCCCCGCTTATCGCTTTTCCGCATCGTTCACATTTTGGAGGTTGCTTCTGCTTCGGCGCTGTCTCCTCTGGTGTATCTTTGTCAGCGTCCGGCGCTGTCTCCTCTGTCGGGATGCTGAAAATCTGGAACATGGCGTACTTATAAGCGATTGCCATTGCCTTGTTTGTGGCCTTGTCTCCACTATCCATTCCCTCGCCGATCACAACCGCGCTGACGCTGCTGCCGTCTTCCGCATAAAGCGTGTACTCCATGGTGACAATGCTGTAAAGGAGGTTCGACCCTCTGGAAGTCTGTCGTTCCTCGCGCTCATTTTTCAAAACCTTCGGGATGCAGAAGAGTTTGTTCTTGACCATCAGCGGATTAAGTGCGTTCATCACGTCGTCAACACCGCGATAGCTAAAACCTTGCTGCTGATTTCGTTTGTTTTTCGTAATCGCGCCGAGTTCGCTCATAACGGAATTGATCGTGCTAAATATCTTTGGTGTTTCTGCCATCTTCACCACTCCCTGTCCATCATGTCATAAAATGGGTTCTCGTCGTCCTGCTGTGTGTCCCAGCTTGCTTCACGTCCTGTCAGGCGCGGAGACCACTCCTCGTCTGTATAAGCCATGTACAGCGCCATTTGCTCATTTGACATAGATGCTCACCGTCTGTCTCAGCTCTGCGCCCTCGACAGCCTTTCCGGCCTTCAAGGCTTCTTTGATCTTGGTCTTGTCCGGCTCGTACTTGGCCGGAATCTCGCGCATGTACTCGCTGGTCAGCTTGCTTGCATCGGTGATTTCTGCCGCAGGCGGATTTTTTTTGAAGAAGATATTTACCTTGGCCGTCTCAAACTTTTCGCCGCCAAGCGACTGGCTCAGATACGCCTTCAGCTTTTCAAGCTGCCCTTCATACACCTTCCGGCGCTCGGAAATGGATTTCTCCTCGTTCTTCATCGCGTCGATCAAGGCCGTTTGCTTTTTGATGTAAAGCCCAGTGTTCTCGATTTTGTCCTCTCGCGCCATTTGCAGCGCGTCCAGCGCTTCCACGCCGATGATCTCGCCCGTCTCCGGGTTTACCAGCTCATAGCCTTCAAGCAGCGCTTCAATATTCGCGTCGATCTGGTACAGGCTCAATCCGCTCATTGATGATTCTCCTCTCTTGCGCTCTGATGATCTCTTTCCGGCGGCGCGAAGCAGCTTTGCTCGCTTGCATTGCGGCCCACGCTTCGCGCCCCATCCGCTCGGCGGCTTCCTGCTGCTCAAGCTCCAACAGCTCACTTCGCATCTTCAAGCTCCTTGATTCGCTTGTTCAGGTTCTTGATATATTCCTCAATCATAATAAGGGGAAGCGCCAAATAGCCGAATTTGTGCAGCAGATTCTCCGTCTCTTTCAGCGCCTCCAATACCGTTTTCTCATCCATTCTTCTTTCCCTCCTTGTCCATTTCCGCGAGGATGCAGCACACCAGCAGCAGCGCCGCACCGACCACGCCAACCGCCAGCGCATACGCAAGCACCATGCCCAGCCCTTCAAGCAGCCGGGCAAAGAATCCGATAAACTGCGCTTTAAGCATTGCTTTTCCTTCCTTCTCATGCTATAATATCCATGGTTTAAATTTTCCATTGGCTTCCGCTCGTGTTGCTGCACGGGCGGTTCTTTTTTTATACCCACTGTTTCTTTCGGCGAATCGGCTTTCCCGCTTCCTTCGCCTCAATAAACCGCGCAAGGCTTCGCACGTCAACGGCCTTACCCTCGCAGGCTCTTTCGATCTGGCCGCCCTTGAGCATCGCGCTGATTGTTGACCGCGAACATCCGAGGATTTCCGCCGCCCTGACGGTCGTGCAGGTTTCGCCGTACTGGATTGCCATTGCCGCCTGTCTGTCGCCGAGGATTGCGGTCTTGAGCGCGTCAAACTGCGCGTCTGTCAATGCCCGAATCTCCATCATCACACCCCCTTAAACAGCTTTGATAGCCAGAAAAAGAAGTTGTACCCGTTGAGCACCGCAAGCGCCAGCATCAAAACCAACGCGAACCCGCCAGCCATCTTCTGGGCTTGCAAAATGCAAACCATGCACATTACTCCCGTCAGGGCTGTCATGAGAATGTCCTTGTTAAACATACTCGCACTCCCAAAGCAGCCACGACAACCAGCCGAAACAAAGCGTGACGATCAGGCTTGTCAGCGTATTCAATACGCTTCCGCCACAAGTGGCGTTCAACCCGGTGACAGTCGCCGCAAAGATGGTGAGCGCAGCGCCCACCCAGAACAATTTCTTCATGCTGTTTCCTCCTTGCGTTTTTTCTCAAGATTCCGAATGACGCATCCGCCGTAATCATCTCTTGTCAGATTGATAAACTCATCAACCGTGAACGAATCATTTTCCAAATCAATCTGATGATTCAGGCAGAATGCCTTTCGGCCGGCCATGCAGCTTCCTGTGAGGCGATTATGCCAGTCGAACAAATCCTGTGCAGGGTATTTCTTATCCTCGCCGTGCGCCTCAAGGAACGCTTCAATGCGCTTTTCTTCCGGCATATCGTCGAACTGTTTTTCAAGCAGCGCGTTCATCGCTTCCCGCAGCGTATCTCCATGGGCGAAGATGCCGTCCTCGTTTTTTACGACGTAACAATCTTTCGTCGTAAAATCCGACATCAGAATACGTCCCTTCGCCGCATTGCCGTGAACATGGTCGATAATCGTAGGAACGTTATCGACCATGTTCACGGGATTACCGGCAAATGAAGTTACGTCGCCGGAGCCGGAGCCGGAGCCGTCGCCGGAGCCGTCGCCGGAGCCGTCGCCGGAGCTCGCAGCCAGAAAGGCTTTGATCTTCTCGTCAAGTGTCATCTCTTCCACTCCTTTACCCCTCGGAGCGACGCAGATGCCTTATCCGTGCACAGGATGATCTGGATTGCCCCCAGCACGGTCATTTCCGGGATCGTCACGGTAAAACGGCAGTTGTCCGGTGCTTTTGTGCCATCCTGCGCCAGCTGCTCAACAGCACACGCGCCGTCCCAGCTCCACAGCTTGCGAACATCGGTCATGGTAACCTCGGAGCCGTTGCGCTCCTTGATCTTGCCAAAAAACACGCCTGCGCGGTCACAGCGAACGATGTAGTTCTGATTGTTGTTCATGATGAAATTCCTCCTGATTTTTGTTAAAATTTAAAGCTCTCTCTGAGTTTCTTCCCGTTGATATCGGCCTCTGCCGTAAAGCAGCGGTGCGCCTCGTTGATGTAGACGACACGCCCGTGCGCAGTCGTCTCTTTCGTGGTTACGCTCATAATGCCGGTACTGCCCTCAAATGCGGCAGGCTTCCAGCTAAATGGTTCTCCGATGTACATGCGTCATTCCTCCCCGAATCTCAGTTTTGTCACGGCAATGGGGAATTCCTCGATCTCGCTTGCCCAGCGTACCGTGCCATTACCGTTGTGCCGCTCGAACACCAGCGGAAAGCCGCCGATGCCGTCAAACAGGCTACCCATCGTAACAGGGCGCAGATATTGTGCGCTGATGCGCTTTGCCAAAAAGTCCCAGAACGGCAGGGCGATAGAGTTGCCCAGTGACTTATAGCGCGGGCTGTCGCTTGGCTTGCGCAGCTTGCCCTTGCTGTCGCGCCACTCGCCGATATCAGTCCATTGGTCAGGGAAACCTTGCAGCCGTTCGCACTCCATCGGCGTGAGGCGGCGTACCACCATGTTTTGCATGACCGTATTATTCAGGTTCAGGCTTTGCCCTCTGCTTTCTTTTGCTTGTAACGTCCCGTTTGTTTCGCCTCCCTCGCAGAAGTTCCGGCAATCAACGGCACATACAACCGGCTGATTGTTTCCGCTCATGCCCGCCGCTGCGGTCAGTGTGGGTAATCTGTCGTCTGTCCGAAGTTCGGCCCCGCCTTGCTGTGTCGCCATGCAGAAAATCGTCTGATCGTTGCCGGTGCCAAGCGTGCCGCTTTTGTCCTCCTGCACTAAAGCACCTTTTCCTCCTCCGTCACAGCCCCCTCTAATTCGGACTGCATAAGAAGCACCGCTTTTAGCGTTTCCGGCAAGTCTTTCCCGCGCCGTTCCGCTCTCCGCAGGATGCCCTGACACGCTTTTGCGCTCAAAGAGTATTTCGCCTGCGGTGTCGCCTCCAAAATCTGCGACAACCGAGATACGACGGCGGCGTTGGGGGACTCCCCAGTGTTGCGCGTCATGCACTCGCCAAGCCACGCTCCATCGTCCTCCCACTTCATCGTGGTACCCCCCCCAGGTGTTCCAACCCTTTTCAGACACTTCAATATCGGGGGCTTCCGGCTGTGCGATGCGGATGATCTCTTCGAGGACTGCCGCGAAGTCTTGCCCTTTGTTGCTTGAAAATGCTCCGGGCACGTTTTCCCAGACCATAAACCGAGGTCTGACCATGTCACCTGTCCGTCCGTTCGCTCTGTCACGTTCTCTCATCTCCTTCACGATGCGGATCTGTTCCATGAACAATCCACTCCTTGCGCCGGCCAATCCGGCGCGTTTTCCTGCAATGCTCAAATCCTGGCACGGGGATCCGCCCGTGATAACGTCCACGGCCTCGATCTCCGCGCCATTGATTTTCGTAATATCGCCGAGGTGCTTCATCTTCTCCCCTCGCATTCTCCGAACATTTCCCGAAACGTCATCCCCGTCAAGTCTTCCAGCGCCAGCAGCAGCCGCACCGTTGTATCGCGGTCGCCGCGCGCCCACGCCGATATCGTAAACTGCGACGTGCCGAGGTATTGCGCCAGCTCTGTCTGGTTATAGTTCATCTTTTCCAACGCTTCCTTGAGCACCGGATAAGTGCAGAACTCAAACGGCGTTTTTGGTCTCACAATCTTGCTCATGCGTGTACCTCCCCGTAGATCAGTGCGTCAAGCGACACGCCCAGCGCTTCGGCAATGTACAGGTACGTCGGCATTTTCGCGTACCACAGTCCGGTTTCGAGGTTATGTATCGTGGTCAGCCCGACGCCCGCCTTGTCGGCAAGCTGCTGCAAGGTCATCCCGCGCAGCTTACGCCATGCCAAAATACGCTTGCCGATTTCCTGCTCAGTCGGAACGCCCTTCGGTATTCCGCTCTCGAGCAGTAACGCGCTTACGGGGACGTCGAACGCCTTCTCCAATCTCCCAAGCGATTCTAACCTCGGGTAACACCTCCCCGTTTCCCATAAAGCGACGGTGCTTTGCGGCGCGTCAATATCCGCCGCAAAGGACAACTGTGAAAGACCTTTCTTCTTGCGCAAATCGCGGATGCGATGACCTAATTCCATTTCTGTGACCATCTTTTCTTGCTCCCTCATTTCGTTCGTTGATAGCGCCGCGTCTTAAACTGCCGCGCGCCCCAATAGGCACCGCGCTCCTGCGTTTGGCGCGCTTCCTCTTCCTTCGCCTCGTTATACTTGGCAATATCCGCCTGATAGTACGGGCAATCGCTGTGGCAGCCTACATGCCGCGTTGGCGACTTGCAGCTGTGGCAGTGTTCAAAACTCATCTCACACCTCGCGGATCGTGATGCCATACTTCGCCAACATTTCGTTTTTCTTTCTGAGATACATTTGCGTCCGTTTCCCCTTGACATCCTCGACCTCTTGCAGCCAGTAGACTTGCCCGTTGCAGTCGGGCGCGGTAGGCCGTTCATAGACAAAGTCCGCAAAATATCTCTCTGGCTTAACGCGTGATCCGTCCGAGCAGATGTAGGTCTCTTGCAGTGTAAAAGATCGCTCTATCTGCAAATTTCGAATAAGCCCTTGCCTCTCCATCAAGGCCAACTCGTCATAACGCCTCGCCTCTTTGGCACTCTTGAACTCATGCACTTTCCCGTTAGGCATAACGCGCGGCGTAAATCGATTGCCGTACTTGCTTTTCTTCGGCTTTTGCGTGCCTGCCAGCTTGTCAAGCACCTGCTTCTGCGCCTGCGGCCCCAGCCTCGCGAGGTCAGCTGATGTCAGCGCCATCGTGTGCCTCCTCCTTGCTGTCCGAGGGGTCGTCCCGCAGGCCGACCGCAATGTGCATCATGTTCTTCTCATCGACGCGCTGGTGAATCTCGTATTGCCCAAGCAACGGGTTCACCTTCGGCCTTTCGAGGTGGAGCGCCTTCATGCGTGGGATATCTTCTCCCGTGTCGGGGTCCTTCACTGCCTCGCCGTAGGCAAGCGCGATCTGGATAATCCAAGCGTCGAACGCCATGCGCAGCTGGTTCAGCCCTTTTATATCCTCGTGCAGCTTCGCATTCGCTTTCATCAGCTCGCCGACTTTTTTCTGGTATCTGCCGAGCTCGTGCTCAAGCCGTTTTACCTTGTCTCTGTTTCTTTCGCTCATCGGTTCTCCGTCCTTTCGTAGTGCAGCGTCAGCGCCCGAGCGATCGGGCAGCGCCGCCATTCTTCGTTGGCGCAGTAGCGCCGCGTGTATTCGTCCAGCTCTTCTTTCGGTAGCTTGACTTGCGCACCCTCGCAGTTGAGATAGTCGCGGTAGTCCCGCGAGTAAAACGGGCACTTGAAAATGCCCCCGCGATACCCGCTCACGGCGCACCGCCTGCCATTTCGGCAGCCGCCGCTTCCCACGTCAGCCCGTGTTCCCGCGCATAACGCGATACGCTCGGCATGAACGCCTCCTGTTCGGCTATCCGCTCGATGTATGGCTTCATCCACGCCACCGAGACGTGCGGGTAAGCTGCGCCCCTGATCTTTGCAAGCACTTGGCCGACTTTCGGGGGGAATCCCCTCGTATCCTCAGCAATCAGCGCATTTACTGCGTCCATCGCCTCGGCAGGGTCTTCACTGCCCAGCATGTCCGACCAGAGGGAAACCAGCTCTTCGGCTTCTGTGCGGGGCATCTTGGCATAGGCCTGCGGATAAGCCTGTTTTAATCGCCCCAAAAGGCTAATTACGTCAGCTCTTTCCACGGTTCTTTTCCTCCTCCAACATCTCGGCGAATACATCGCCTCCGACAAACGGCTTATTCTGCGACGCTTTGCCGCCCTTGTCCTGCTCTCTGGCAAGCCAAGCGGTGATGAAACGTTTAATCCCTCCGCGTGTCTTTCGCTTGGTAGGGTTCGCGTCGCACCATCCCGCCATGTTTCTGAGCTGTTGCAGAACGTCAACGTTCGGATAGAGCTGCGACCATTTGGCCCTGTCGTTCTCCGACACGTCATAGAACGTTCCGTCATTCAGCGGCAAAGAAATCACCGGCGGCGCGTCAGCCGCTTGCGGCTCAGCGCATAATATGTACTCTTCTTTACTCTTCTCTACTCTACTTTTCTCTACTTTACTTTGTCGTTCGATGTCAGCATTTTTTGAAAAAATGTTTACATTTTTCGCAGAAATGTAAACATTGGGCAAAATTTGGGCAACATCAACCAGAAGGATGTTGTAATCGACTTCGAGAGTTTTACGGCGGCTGACTGCCTCGAAGTACCTTTCCTGTATGCCTTTAGAGGTCAATACGTGGTACTTGTCATACTTCTCTTTGTCGAACATCCCTCGTCTGATAGAAGCCTCTATTATTTCGGAAACGACGCTCCCACCCAACCCGACCTTGCGGGCGAACAAAAGCGCAACCTCCTCTGTCCATTCAATGTAGTAACCCGCCTTGCCGTAAATCTCTTGCAGCAAGTGAACGACTACACCAAATCCTGTCAAGCCAAATTCTGCTTCTATCAGTTCAAACTTTGCGTTCAATGTGACATCAAGCGGAAAGTAATCGATCCCGCTCTTTGCCATAGACTACTCCCTTAAAACGGCAGCTCGCCGTCGTCCTCGCTGACCTCTGCAAAGCCGCCTGCGGCGCTCTCTGCGGCGTATTGCGGTGCGGCGGTGTTGTTACCCTCCGAGCGCCTGTTGTCCGCGAAATACACGCTGTCAGCCTGCACCTCGTAGCTCCTACGCTTGTTGCCGTTCTTGTCCGTCCAGTCGCGCATCTGCAAGCGCCCCTCGACGCCGATCATGCGACCCTTATCGGCGTAGTTGCAGAGCACTTCTGCCGTGCCGCGCCATGCGACAACGTCGATCCAGTCCGTGCCGCCCTCTTTGCCGTTGCGATCAACGGCAAGAGGGAACGACACAACGGATACGCCGCTGTTCGTCTTTTTCAGCTCCAAGTCACGCCCGATGCGTCCCATCAGGCAGATTCGATTCATGCTCATTTCAATTCCTCCTCGCTTTGGTGTTGGTGCAGATAGAGCACATGGCTCTTGCCGATGGCGGCGTTTTGGGCGAGCCATGCGCGCGCCTGCTCGCGGGATAGATGGCTCTCCATCGCGCGGCTCTCATAGCTGAATTCTCCCGCCTCCAGCTTGCGCTTCATGCGCTCCTGTATCTCCTCTTCGCCGTAATTGGCTTCGATCAGATAAAGGTCGTAGTCCTGCGCCACAATGCCGTCCAGCGAGGCGCAGTCCGTCGCATAGAACACGCGCTCGCCGTTTGCAAATTCGATATGCCACGCACAATTCGGAACATCGTGAGGAATGGAATTGTAGGACACACAGACGGGGTAGAGAAAGGAACAGGAGTAGAACAGCACATGGCATGCCATGCCCTCGTCGGTCACGCGGCGGTCCACGCCGATGCGTCCCATCGGTTCCATGAGCCACGGAGGGACGCACCAGCGCAGCGCAGGGCGCAGGAAGTGCAGGCGCTTGATGGTCTCGGGGTTGAAGTGGTCGCCGTGAACATGCGTCAGCAGGACGAGCCTCAATCCCTTGCAGTATGGTTCGAGTTCCCGAAAGGGAACGCCGCAGTCAATGAGTATTTCATCATTCAGCAGTACGGCGTTCCCCTTGGAGCCGGTCGAAATGACCTTGACCTTACAGATCATTCATGCTCACCTGCTTGGTGGTGCCGGTCTTTCCGTCGTCCGGCGTACCGAGGGCGTCAGCGGGAGCGGGCAGCTCGTCCTTGACCTTGCCTGTGGTCTCGTCCACTTCGACGGTCTGGAGATCAAAATACTGCTCGCGGCTCGCGCGTCCCTCTTTCAGTGAGGTATACACATTACGCAGGCGCACGATGCTCTGCGCCGTGAACGCTTCGGCCTTGCAGCCGATGTACTTTTCAAGGCACTCCATCGGTACGCCGAAGTCATCCTTGAACGCCTGTCCCATCTTGCGTACGCGGTCGATCATGGGTTCATCGCTCTTTCCCATCATCGTCTTGGTACACGCCGCAAGAGCGGCGTCTACCACGTCGCCGGGGATAATGCCAAGAATGCACGCGCGCATACGGCGCGCGCCCTGATTGGCGACCATTTCATAAATGTCGCGCGGGTCGGTGAGGGCAACGCTGCCTTTCTTGGTGTAGCGGATATGCGGCACGGTGAAGATCTTCGTCTGGCGGGTGTTGGTCTCCAAATCCCAGCAGTAGGCCATGACGGTACTCTCGCCGTTCTTCTGCTCCAGCTCGGTAATGCCGAAGTCGAGGTTGCCCCAATTCTGCGCCATGACCTCGGCGAGACGGATCGACGGGCCGGTCACATTCTCGCCGCCGCGCGGGTATTCATAGATCGCGCGCTCGGCAAGGCTCTTGCGCTTGCAGGCGTTGAGAATGCGGTTGTTCGCTTCGATCTCGTCACGAGGGAAACGCTTGGCGACGACCATTGCCGCCTGCACTTCCTGTGCCTGACGGGAGATCATCATTTCGGTGTTCACGCTCTTGGCGCTCACAACTTCGGTGCTGTTGTAGGTCTGCATTTCGTTCATCGTAATGTCCTCCTCAAATAATCATTCGTACTGATAGCCATTGCTGACAAGGAATTGCTTCAAAAGGCGTAGGCGCTCGCGCGTATCGGTCACGCGGAACGACACCGTGAGGCGTTCGACCGCCGCCTGCTCCACGCGCTTCGGGACGACCTGCGGGGCCGCTGCGCCGGTATCCTCGCGGACGGGTGCTCCGGCAGCACGGGCCTCCTCCATTTCCGTGCGGCGTTTCACGACCTCGCGCTCTTCCTCGGCGCGGCGGTGACGCTCGTTGACAACGGAGATCGCAAGCGAGAGGTCGAGGTTCTTTTTGTACTCCACCATGATCTCCGGCGCGTTCTCGCCCATCGTGCCGATGGTTTTCATGTCCTGCGCCACGCCGTCCACCTTTAGCTTGATCTGCTCCATGAGCTTCTTCGGCGTCTTGGCTCTGGCGCTCGCCATATCGACCTTAACGCCGGTCTGCCCGAACGAAAGAAAGTCGATCTCGTTGACCGCGCACAGCTCCCGAAAATAGCCCAGCAGCATTTCCTCGCAGCGGCTCTTGATCTCGCTTTCCGTCGCGTCGATCTTGGCTTTCAGGTCTGCGTCGGCGCGCTTGTACGGGTCGGCGATGCACTCACGGTAGACGGATTCGAAGCTGTCGTACTTCTCCATGATTGCGGCTTTAATGGCCTTGCGCTGGGTCTCGGCATCGGCAAACTCGCGGTTCATTTCGGCGCGAATGTTCTTCACGCTGGTTAAGGTCTCGTCGGTGCAGACAAGGCTCATTGCCTCTGCGACGCGCTGCTCCGTCTGCTCCTTCCGGCTCATCAAATGCTCCTCGATCACGGGGAGTTGAGTCACTTTCATCAGGGTGTTATCCATCTTCGGTCTCCTCCAATTCTTCAAAATACATTTCCTCTGCGCCGCAGTCCGGGCAGAACTTTTCCGTCACAAGGGCATAGCCGCGCTCCCCGTCAAGGTTATCGCGCCTGCGCAAGACATCGGGCTCGTCAAAGGCCAGCCCGCACCATTCGCAAATGTACATCACATCATCGCCGAGACCGCGATGAGCACCGCCGCCAGCAGCAGGCAGATACCGGCAAAAAGCATTGCCTCGTCTGCCTTGCGCTGCTCGCGCGTCCGTCTGTCGTGCTTTCTCATCGTCTGCACCCCCTGTCGATATACGGCAGCAGATCATACAGCACCTTGCACACCGCGCACGCGCCGATGACGGCAAGCCCCGTCGTGAAGTCGCAGCCGTTGAGCGCGATCACCGCAGCGGCGATGCCGCCGAAAAACAACGTGTCGATCATGCCTCCACCTCATATCCAAGAAATTTCAAGAACGAAAGCCGCGGGATGACCGTGATCGTTCCGATGCGGCTGACCGGAAATCCGAGCTGTTCGGGGTGGTCTTTCGCCGCAATGCTGATCGAATAGGGCTTCCGCCCGAGTACCGGCGCGATATCCGCCGGCGTCAGCACCGGCTTGTCCGATGCAAGCATTTCTTCCACCGTCATGTGCGCTCCTCCTTACTCCTTCGGGATCAGCCGCGTCACCGGCACATTCAGGTGCTTCGCAATGCGCATCACCGTGTAAAGGCCCGGGATTCGCCCTTCTTTCCACGCCGTCACATTGCTTTTGCTCATTCCGAGCGCCACGCATACGGCGCTCGGCGTCGTGTGCTTCTTCTTGCACACTTCTTTCAGCAGTTCGTAAAACAAGTCATTCCCTCCATTCAAATAGTTTGAATTAGAGAACCTTTTGTGATAGAATAAAGCTGCACGTGCGGAAAGGGGTGATGCCCATGCAGGCCACTTCGGCTATCGCAGGCTTCATGCCTACTTTCCTGTGTTCCCGGTAACTGAACGGACAGCGGTGCGGTCAGCGCACCCGTTTCTCATACGAAGCCGTTCAACCGCGCCGAGGGGTGCTCGCCTGCACCCGCAACGCGGCGGAAACAAAGTGTGACGAGATACGGCGGGAAGGCGACCCGCCGCATTCTCAACCGCGCGTTTGCCTCACCCTATCACAAAAGGCTCTTGACAGTTCACTAAAAAGTACTATAATGGAAGCGCCAACAACCAGCAGAGTACTTTCATTAGGACTGCCTATGGTCTTATTATAGTTCCCCTTAGGAAACTTTTCAAGCCATTTTTGTCCCTTTAGAGTACTTTTGTTCCTATGACCAATAGTGGAGGTAGCTTTTTGGGGACTTTGTACGAAACCATTCGTTCTTTGTGTGATAAGAAGGGGATTAAACCCGGAAAAATGTGCTCTGACTTAGGTATGAGTAAGAGCATTATGACGAAACTGCAAGATGACCCTACAAGAACCATAAAATTAGATACCGCAAGAAAGATCGCCGACTATTTCAGCGTAACCCTTGAGGAATTGGACAGCGGTGATTTATCTGAAAGCGACGCAGAAAAAGCGCCTGCTTTCAATGATGAAAGCAAGCGCCCGTATGTAGATATGGATACCGCGCGCATCTGGTCGCCGCACCCTGTCGCGATTCTGGCCGCGCAGTATAAGGTCCCGACGACCACGTTACAGCAGATCATCGGCTGTGACTTTAACATGGCGGGGAATATCGCACTGGGGCTGGAAGCGCCCACCGACGAGCAGCTTCGCCGTGTCGCCGCTGCTTTCTGCGTGCCCTATGGCGACCTCATGCGCGGCTGGGTTCCCCTGTACGCCAATCGAGACCTTTCTTTTGACAATATTCACCGTAGGTCAGATCGCTCCCATTCACCGGAATATCGGTGATTTTCGGCATGACGGCCTCGCGCAGCGCATCAAATGCCGCGTCGCGTTCGCTTTCTGGCAGCGCGGCGATCCGCTCTACCTCTTTTCGCAAAAACTCCTTTTTCTGCGCATCTGACATCGTTAAGTACTCTTGGCGCTGTTTGTCGTTCATCTTTTTATCCTCCGTATGTAAATAGTTTCAATTATCATATACCGCGCCGCGGTTCATTTCACCGCAGGGAATGGTTTTAGGAGGTCTTGCACGTGGGATTGTATACCGACCCAAATTATTTTGAAAAGCAAGCGCACTACCAGCACCGCAAAGTAAAGAAAGTCATTAAGGCGGTGTCCTCTAAGTCAAAGCAGCCTGCCCCTGAAGAGGCGGTATCAGAAGCCTCGACGCAGGTTGATCCGGAATCCGCCTCACGCGATATCCATGATCACCCCGTTGAACCAACAGTTGATGAATTTGACGAATCTCCCGACTTAACGCAAATGACGCAAGAAGAATACGACGCGTTCATGATGGGAATGACCGTCGAGCAATACCGCGTCTATCGGCAGATGGTTTTAGAAAACGAATCCAAGAGAAACAGGCGAAAGCGGATCAGCAGAAAGCAGCGCTCTTCGGAAGTTGATATCCTGTTGGTAGCATTAAAGCCGCTGCTTTTCGCAGCCGTCATCTGCGGGATCATCTGGGTTTCAATTGAAAGTTCCGGGCCATTGAACGAGTCCGACATGAATGATTCTCCGCCAGTAAAGCCTCCAACTGAAACGGTTGGTAGTGGAGGGGGCAGGCTCGTCCCACTGCAACCTGTGAGCTTTCGCAATGGGCAGATTGTCACATACCCGTCCGGCGATCAGGTCGCACCTTTGACAGTGCAAACCGCTGGAGATTCCAATTTCTATATCGTGTTAAAACCAATCGACGGAGAGGCAATATCCAATGGGGCAATGTCTTTCCTCGTGTCGGCAAGAAGTGCCGAAGTAGATGTGCCGCTCGGCACATACGCGATCTATTACGCGTATGGTCCGGACTGGTACGGAAAAGAGTATAAGTTTGGAGAAAGCACCGAGTATTTCAAATGCAACGAAACGTTTGAATTCACCGCAGATGACGAAATGGTTTACGGGTGGACGCTAACTCTCTATAAAGTATCCAACGGGAATATGAGCACCGATGAAGTGTCGAAAGATTATTTCCCGGATATTTAAGCAAAGCCCTCGCCGCCTCTGCAACACCGGCGAGGGCTTTTCAGCAGCAGCGGGGAGCGGTCGCCGCTGCTTGCTTTGACCTTATCGCGCTTTACCTTACCACTTCAATACCAAGACCTTGCAACACGACGGCATTCGACCGCATTCGACAGGCCCACTTTTGACACCCCAAAAGTATGAAAACCGGAAAAGTTAAGGTGATGTAAATGAACATTCAAGAGCTATGCAGAATTCGTAAAGAAGAATTGAAACTGACCTACCACGACATTTCCGACGCTTCCGGCGTGCCGCTGTCCACCGTGCAAAATTTCTTTTCCAAGCTGTCGAAAGCCCCGTCCATTTACACCGTCGCGCCGATCTGCAAGGTGCTCGGCATATCCCTTGATGAAATATTCGGAATTTCCGAACACTTGACGCCGACCGAGGAGACTTTGCAGGCGCGCAACGATGAGCTGGAACGCCACGTTGACGCAAAGGCTGATACCATCGAGATCATGCGGCGCGGCGTGCGTATCCGCAACGGCGTGATTTTAATTCTGTTTATTATGGTGGTGTTGCTGGCTGTATGGTGCTTGTATATCGATCTGCATTGCGCCGATTACGGATTTTGGAGGGGCTGACATGGCGAATTGCATCAAATGTAAAGCAGCGCTGCCGGATGGCGCGCTGTTTTGTCCTATGTGCGGCAAAAAGCAAGCATCTGTCGACCGAAAAGCCACAAGGCGCGGCAACGGAACAGGGACGGTCTATAAACGCGGCTCTTCATGGGTAGCCGAAATCACCAAAGGCTACCGTGAAGAAGGAGGCAAGCTGACCCGCGTGAAAGCGAAAAAATGCGGCTTCCGCACAAAACGAGAAGCCTTAGAATATATCCCTATGCTGCGGACGCAAAAGCCCCGTGAAAAGGATATCACTTGGCGCAAGGCATATGAGCTTTGGTTCCCAACGCATCGCGCCGACAAGTCCACGCTGAATTGCTACGCCGCTGCCGAAAAGTATTTTGCACCGATCGAATTTATGAAGCTGGCCGCGGTCGAGATTGATGACATCCAAGAATGCATTGATGACTGCCCGCGCGCCAAACAGACGAAAAAGAATATGCGCACCGTGTGCAGCCTGATCTACAAGTATGCCGTTCCGCGCGGATATGCCCCTATGAGTATGGCCCCGTATCTCACCGTCACCGGCGAAAACGCCGCGCCGCGCGCGAGCTTTGATGCCGACCAGATCGAGAAAATAAAAGAGGCGTGCGGCGTGATTCCATACGCCGACTATATCTACTGCATGTGTTACCTCGGCTTCCGCCCTACAGAATTTCTCGGCCTGTCGATTGATAACTACGACAAGAAAGAAAAGGTGCTTCGCGCTGGTATCAAGACCGAAGCGGGCAAGAATAGAACCGTCACGATATCACCCAAGATTCAGCCCATCATAGACCGGCTGTCAAAAGATAAGATATCCGGCGCGCTATTCTGTAACGAAGAGGGGAAAGCGTTCAGGTATGACTATTTCCGCGACGAGGTTTTCTATCCCACATTAAAGGCAATCGGCATTGACAATCCAATCGAAAACAAGCGGCACAAGTATTCCCCCCATACATGCCGTCATACGTTCGCAACACTGATGAAAAACATTCAGGCGTCGGACAAGGACAAACTCGAGCTGATCGGTCACGCAAGCCCCGAAATGCTGCGGTATTATCAGGATGTTAACCTCACCGACCTTCGAAAAATCACCGATGCAATATAATTTTTCTGTTACCCCCTCGTTACCCCCATCGAACGACTTCCCGTTGATATTCCGTCGTTTTTCGGTGACTGGGGGTCAAGAGGCCGTGAGTTCAAGTCTCGCCACTCGGACCAAGAAAAACCTCGAAACCGTTGCGGTTCCGAGGTTTTTTCATATTTAGACTATTCTGGCAAATTCTCGATTATGCCCAATATTTCTATCCTGTTACCCCCGCAGTTACCCTCGCCAAAAAGGCCTCTACCCATTGCGGGCAGAGCCTTTTTGGCTAATAGTGCATCATTTTTTGGGCTCGCTCATCCCTCTCGAAACATCCCTTGCATCGTCCGAACCTCGGCAGCTCTCTCGATCTGCTTCCTGTGCAGATAGTCATAGAGACACTTCATGCCCTCGGGCGGCTCGCCGTGCTCCTGCCGGTACTTCTGGATGACGCCAGCGACCTCGGCGTGGAGCATCGTCATGTGATGCATCTCTTCGCCGGAAAGCTCGTAAAACGTCTTCGCAAGAGCGGGACATTCGTCCTTGTACTCGAGCGCGCATTTCGCGTACTTCATCGCGTCCTCGATTTCCTCGTCGACCATCGCCGACAGTTTTTCAATGAGTTTCATTTTCTTCCTCGCTTTCTGCGGTCGGCTTCGGCATTGCTTTTTTGATCTCCGCCAGTGCCGCGTCGCCGATCTGATTGCCGATGCTGCGCCCTGTGGGCGTGGCCACCATCGCGCCAAGCAGCATCCCAATCAAGAGCTGCACCATCGCGCACCTCTCATATTCGCTGCACGCGCAGCGCCACATTATTGACCGTAGCAGCGGCACCGGTGAGCACCAGCGTCAATGCGGACCCTGCCGCGCAGCAGACCTGACGCACAAGCGCCGGAATGCTGAGATCGACCGTGCCGTTGGCGGCGGCAGTCGCCGAGGCGGTCGCGCCGGGGACGGCGACGCCGTCCTTGTAGAGTGTAACGGTGACGGTTCCGGCAGCGGCAGGCGTGACGGTGACCGAGGCGTCGACATCGTAGTAACCGGCACCGGTGATGTTGACAGCGTTGCCGTTGAGCGCCACGTCACAGCCGTAGCGGCGGATAAGGCTGCCAAGAGGGATGACGCCGTCGACCGCGACTGCGGTGGGCGTCTGCATGGCAGCGTAAAGAGCGGATTTACAAGACATTTTTTATTCTCCTTCCATAAAAATGGCGGGGCTATTGCCCCGCCTGTTACCCGGCCATAGGGGCCTGCCATGTCCCCCGAGCGGGGAATATGGCCTTAAAGGTTGACGTTGCCGTTGCAGCCGCAAGACGCGGGGATGATCTGGCCTGCGCAGGTCGAAGCCACGCCGTACAGTGCGGGCTTGGTCAGCATGCGGCCCTCGATCGCATCCAGACGGCGGTTGAAACCGCAGCAGCAATCGGAGATCTTCGCCGCCAGGGCGTCTGTCTGCTCCTTGGTGAAGATGCCGTTCTTGAGGTTCTGGTTCTCCATCTTGAGGTCGAAGATGGTCTCCTGCAGGCGCTGCTCGTAGATGCGGCTGGCCTGACTAGTGATCGCCTCGGTGCTGGCGTTGATTGCCATGCGCGTGTCGTTGCTCTGCTGCTCGATGAGATACTGCGTGCGGGACGTGTCGATGATCCCCTGCTTTTCGACCTCGCAGTTGCTCACGCGGTTGCAGCCGGTGTCATTGACGGGATACGGCATATTACCGCGTCCAAAGCCAAAGCCGTTGCCAAAGCCGCCAAACAGCGCCGCGATGACGATGATGATAAACAGTACCGCAAGCCAGCTCATGCCGGTGCTCTGATCGTTGTTCATAGTGCATTCTCCTTTCCTCAAAAATTATTCCAACGGCTATTTCAGCCGGGGGAATTTGGTTGAGCGCCCCGTTTTGCCATTCTGCGGGGCCTGTGAGGCGTTCTGTGCCCCACCGAGTATCTTGTTGGCATCGGAGCGCAAAGCCTCCGGCGTCGTACCGAGAAGCCCGCACAGGGCCTTCGCCTGCATCGTGCGCCCGTAGCGCGCATAGAGGCTGTTGGCAATGCCCGGGTCAATGCCGAGCCTGCGCGCCGTGCTCTGCACGCCCTCCAGCGTGTCAGCCGTCCCGCTGATCGCCTGCTCCGCTTTCGTTGCCGCGCTTTGCAGGTCTGCGGAGGGGAACATTTTCGACGCTGCCGCTATGATCTGCTTGAGATCCATTCTCTTTCAGCTCCTTTACTTGGTCCGAGAGGCCCTTGATGACCTCGGCCATGTCGCTCATGGCTGACTGCATCTCGCTCATCAGCTGCTCCTGCGTTTTTGGCGGCGTGATGACGCCAAGCTCAACGAGTTTGTCGTAATACTGCTGCGTCGTGCCTTCCAGCTCTGCGTAGGCGGCAGCCGTCTTCCCGATGAGCTGCTGGCGGTTGCCGAAATAGTCGGTCTGGAAAATATCACCGTTGTCGATAACACACATCATGCAGTTTCCGCCGCTGTATCCGGCAATTGCAAATTGGTCCATGCGCGCACCTCCTTTTGTTGTCTCAATGATAACGAAAAAGAGGCCCCGCAAAGAGCCTGAAAAAGGTCTTTGTAGGGTCTCTTCTTTATGTGTTTTTGATGCCGTCCGCGATTTTGCTGTACGCCCGGCGCCGCCGCGTCTTCACGTACTCCGGTGAGACGTGCAGCGTCTCCGCGACTTCGACGCGGCTCTTCCCGCGCACATCGCATTCAATAAGGCAGTACGCCTCATCGGGCGGCAGCTCAAACGATAAGATATACGCCACGGCCCGCTTGGGGGCCATAGAGGATAATTGCGCGCGGATTGACCTGTGCTGACTGTCCATGCCCGTGTAGGGCTTGCAGAGGCGCTTGCGCGTGGGCTTTCGCCGCCCGCTCCTTCCTGTGCCCGATTAGGACACCGTTATTTTGTCGCTCTCTGGATCATCGTCACGGCTTCCTGACGCGTGATAAGCCCCTGCGGCGCGCTGCCGTCCGTGATGCCCGCCGCCTTGGCCTTGTCCCAGTCTGCCTTTGCCCAAGTTGCCACGGGCTTGGTGCCGAGCTGCGCAAGGTAAGCGTCCATCAGCTTGTTAAACGTTGCCTGATCCATGTATTCCTCCATTTCCGGCGGATACTTGCCCGCCAAAATCATGCTCCCTGTGTACTTGAGGTGGTTATCCCATTGAAAATGCGGGCGGTCGGGGAACTTCTTCCAATCGCCGCCCCACGAAAAGCCGACCTGCTTGCCGATCTGCCCGCAGCGGGCGAAAAACGACGGATCGTCGTACTCATGCCCCTTGACGTTTTTGCAGATATCGAACGCAAGCCCCGCCTTGACACCGTGGAACGTCGGGCGCGTCGCGGTTTTTGCCGCGTAGCCGTTTGCGGCCAGATACCGCTGGTACTCGTCATCTCGAACCGTCTCCGTCACCAGAACTGGAAGCCCCGCCTCCTTGCAGAGGTCGAGGAAAATGACGCAGTTTGCGCGCACATCCGCGCGGAGATCGGCGATATCCCTACTGTGATACATTTTCGTCACCCTTGCTGTCGATCACGTCCTGCGTCTTCTGGCTCTGCGTGCCGAAGTAGAACGCGATGATGACCGCATAGATCGTCATGAAGTCCTGCGAGATGTTGCCCGTCACCGCCATATAGGCGAAAACAGCGGTCAGCACCAGCGTCACGAGGCTCTTGACGCTCATCAGGTTTGCCAGTCTTTTGTGAATCAGTTCCATGTTATTCGTCCTTTCCTTTAATCTTGATACCAGCCAGCATGCCGAGTTCCGCCGTCCACGCGGCGAACCACGCGACGGTCAGGCTGTCCGGCACTACCTTGTCATGCGCGGTCAATACGAGCACCGCAATGCAGTACCAGCAGAGGTTGAGCACTGCCGCAATGACGTACTTATCCCGCTTTCTCCACTTCTTCATAAGGCTACACCCGACAGCAGCCACGCGATAAACGCGCCCGCCAGCGCCGCGAGAGCCTTGTCGACCAGGCTGTCCCACCGCTTCCCCGCCTTGCCCGTGATTGCCTTTACGTCCTCTTTGATCTCTTTGACGTCGCCCTCAACGGTCTCCTGCTTGGTCGCCAGCACTTCGACCGACGTTGCCAGCCTGTCAAGTGCCGTTTGGTGCTCCTGTAACTCATTGATTCGATGCGTATTGCTCTTGCACCTGCTTTCGATCAGCGCGATATCTGCGTCATCGTAGTGCTTTGCATTGTCCATTTTTCACGCCCCCTTATTTTTATGGTGTTCTCCATTGAGCCTATCATGCCGCTTCCGCAAACTCACCACGGGGCAAAAGAACCTGTCGGACCACCGACAGGTTCTTTTTCTTTACGCCGCTTTCTTCCGCGCGATTGCAAGCTGCTCGTCCACCCGCGCGCGGTTCCAATGGCGAATGCTCTTTCCGACGCCGAAGTCCTCAAAGAGGGCTGCACGCTGTTCATCGGAAAGCCCCTTCTGCTGATAAACAAGCTCCATGATCTGTAAGCCTTCACTGTTGCTGATGGTATCCCCGTTTTTGTCCTTCAGGCTTTCGATCCCGCCTTTTGCCAAATAGAGCGCAATATACTGGGCTTCTGAAACGCCCGTTTTTTTGACGGTATCTATGGCCTTTGCCGCCCACCCGTCCGTTTGGTAATTGCTTACGCTCATTTTCCCAACGATGTTGGCATATTCGTAGGCTTTCGCAACGGCATCTGCCTTATCGCCGTCGCTCATGGACTTATAGCTCGCAAGTCCCGTGAGCTCGCTGACGATCTTATAGGAAGTCTGCCCGCGCTTTGTGGCGTACTTGACGTATTCCTCGCCGGTCAACTGTTTGTTTTCCTTATCCACGGTAAAAGATTTCGGTGCGCGCTGCGGCAGGACTTTGGCCTCACCGGTCGCCTCATACAGGCGGCTCAATTCATCTTCCATTTTGCTGCCGCTTACCTTCGAGGTATACGCGGGATTCGAAAAATTGTTAAATGCCCGCGCGACCACGCCTCCGGAGTTTTCCGTGCGCCCCCATGCGTCGATAAAGGGAATCTGCCCGTAGTCAACGCCCGGAATACGCGCGCTCGCCTTGCCGAGCGCATATTGCATATCCGGCGTCAGGAATTTGTTCTTATCCGTATAGGTCGTCATGCGCGTGCTTTCGCCCGTGCGCTCCGCCTGCCCGAAGACCGTCGGGATACCCTGCGTCAAATAACTCGTCGCCGCGCTTGCTACCGCACTGGTTAGTGCGTTTGTGTCCCCGGAGGACGCATACCCCACCGCGTCAAAAACGTCGTTCAAGCTTTGCAGACAGCTCATGGAAAGAAGCGGGTCCGTCACGTTGCTTGCTGCCTGAAGCATATCACTCATAGTGAGATACCCGTTGTTCGCCTGCATCTGCTCGTAAAGGTTTGCCCCAACGAAAAACGGAAGCGCTTCCGGCGCAAGCCAATCCAGCGTAATACTCGTGCCATTTGGCAACTCCATCGCATATTCCTGATGCCCTTGCAGCTCGTCGAACTTTTTCTTCTTCTCGTCATCACCGCCGCTGCCGCGAAGAATGCCCTCTTTCGCCATATAAAGGCCGAGCATCATCAGCCCCGTGCCGGTCAGTCCGGCGGCGGCCCGGTCGATCATTTCGGTCGCCTGCATATTACCCTTCTGCACCTGCACAAGGTCATAGCTTATGCTTTTGAGGAAACCAATAGGGCTGTATTCCACGCCGCGCACCAGAATGTTGGCTGGTGTCTTGCGGAACGGCAGGATTCCTTCGGCGAGGGTGCTTCCGAGGCGTTTCATCTTGTTATCCCCGCGGTATCTGCCGAGATCGGAGATCATCTGTGAAAACGCATTGGTGTCTCGATAGGTTGCTTTCTGCGCCTCTCTGATCGCGTATTCGCGTGCCGCTTCAATGCCTTTCCCGCCAGCGACCTGCTCCGCGGTAATGCCATTTGCTTTGCAGAATTGCGCCAGCGCCGCCGCGTAATGCGGCTTGGAGAACCATGCGTCTTCCGCATCCAGCGCCGTGCTATTGAATTTGCGCATCGCTTCCAGCAGCTTCGGTTTGAAGATCGTGCGCCCTTCCTCGATTTCCTGTCGCACATTGACATTATCATTGTACTTGCCGCTGCCAAGCGCCTGCTCGCGAATGTTGGCATAGTCGCTCCACGCCGCCTTGATAAGCCCTGCGTCCTTCGTCGTCAGGATAGCTTTCGTGCGTCCGACTTTGCCGCCGCTCACAGCATTCGCAGCGCTCTCAATGCCTGCGCCGATGACGTTCTTTACCGTGACAGCAGGAACAAATCCTACGTTGCCAACGATGTTACGCACATGCGTACGTGGATTACCAAGCATCGAAAGGTAGCGCCAAGCGTTCCATTTGTCAATGAAGCGGCTCGGCATCTGTCTGCCGATATCACGATAGATTTCCTTCATTGCCTCGGTGCGCGCATCGTCGTCCTTTGCGTTCAGGAACTTCTCAGCGAGGTCACGGTCAATCTTCAGATCAGGGGCCTTTTCCCCGTACTGCTTTTTGAGATCTTCTGTCAAGTTCTCCACGCTGCGCTGCGCCGCATAAAGCTGCGTACTGGGGTCCTGCTGCTTGAGCAGCCGCGTTGCCTGCAACGCCTGCGCCGCATTTCTCTGGCGCTTTACGATGGTGTCGAGCACATCGATAGCTGTCTCCACATCACCGCTGTTTGCTGCATTGTTGTAGAGCGCCCAGCCAATCGCCGTATTCTCCTTGCTGATTCCCTCTTTGGTGGAATTTTTCCATTTATTCAAGGTCTTTTGCCAACCTTCGGTTTTGATGCGGCTTTCTGCGTCACTAATGGCCTGCTTGTCCGTATAGCGGTCGTAGGAGAAATCTCCTTTTGCCACCATTCGTTCCAGCGTCGGCACCATTGCGTCCGGCGTTGCCTTTGCTTCCAGCACCGTGCGGATCGTGCGGCTGACGTATTTGTCATCCGCCGTCTTCTTCGGTACCTGCACTTCGCGGTATGCACGCTCGCCCGCCGGGATATATCCGTACTTCTCTTTCAACGCTTCGTAGTTCTCCTCGGGAATCTCACGGGAGAATTGCGCGTCATTCACGCCGTTGACCTTGGCGAGGCGGTCCGCTTCGTCTCCGGCCTTGTACTCCACGACGTTCATGCCCGCATTGCGCATCTCGCCCAGCAGGTCCGCCGGCGCATTGTCCGGTGCGACAACGGCAAGCGCTTCATCAAAGCCGACGACGCGCTGGGGCTTCGCCTCGTAGTACCCCGTCGGGATATTGGCTGCGCGGTCAATGAGCGCAAGGATGCTCTTGGCGTGCCCGTCGGATATGGCATAACCTTCCTTGCGGAACGCCGCCTTCACCGCCGCCGTGGTCTTCTTCCCCTTGGCCGCTTCTGCGATGATGCCGCTCAGGTTTTGCTCCTCCTCGAAGCTGTTGTCGTACTTGTGCATCGTGGTGAGCATCAGATCGTTCACCACACGGTCAAGATAGATGCCGAGGTCTCGCAGCGCCTTTGCGTGCTCCTCCTCGCTTACCGTGCGCAGTCTTGCCTCGTCCGCGTGCATCTCGTCCACGGTTTTGTATTCCTGCGTGGCCGTCGCCGCCAGCGTCTCCGGCGTGATGCCGTATACATTTGCGCCCTTGGCCGCGGCCATATTCATTGCCTTCACGATGTTCTCGGCCGTGTAGTCCCAATGCGTCTCCGCAAAGCTGCGCCTGCCGCGATCCGTCACGGCGTCCTTGCCGTTGTAGATGCCGCGCTCGCCCAGCAGCCCCTCCAGCTGTGGCTGCACCCAGTCTTTCACCGTCTGCAGCGCATCGTTCCAGCTTCCGCCCGGTGCGATCATCTCCATCATCTTGGCCGCCGTGGCTTCCTTGTCGATCTCGCCCGCGCTTCCGCCGCTCTCATAGAACTCCTGCGTGCTCCGGATGAAGTCCTCCACCCGGTTAGGGAACACGTTGTTCTTCATGTAGTAGTCGATGCGCTTCTCCTTGGATTCCGGTCTGCGGTTCAGGAAGTTGGCGTGTTCCTCTGCGTAGACCTCCCGGATGGCCTGTTCCGCCGGTTTCATCTCTTCCGCCGTCAGGCGCTCGCCGGTCATCAGCTTCACCGCCAGCCGCGCCACTTCCTGTTCGCCCACCGCGTCGAGGTACCGCTGAATGGTCGCGTTGCTGAAGAAACGGTCGAACTGCTTGTCACGGTACACCGGTTCAAGGCTCTTGCCCTCGCTCTGAAGGAATGCCGCCTGCACCTCCGGATGGTTCGCCAGCTTGTCGGCGATCTCTTCCGGCTCCCATCTGGTCTCATTCTCCAATCCGATCTTGCCCAGCGTGCCGCTGCCTTGGAAAACGCCGCCCGCAAACTGGCTGGACAGGTTCTTGATGTTCTCATCGAACGCCCGCCGCGCCTCGTAGTTCACCTCGCGCTCCACCAGGGCGTTATCGTGCGTCGGCGTCCATGCGTCGCCGCCGTAGACCTTGTTCCTGCTGTCCGCTTGCGGATCAATGGTCCCGCGCGGGAAGATGGCGGAGTATTCGCCGTAGTTGGCGTGCCCCTCTTTTGCCTTCACGACGGCGATGGAAGGCGACGGCCACGCGCCGATGTCGAGCGTGCGTCGTAGCTTTTCCTCGGTCATATTGTGCATGGCGACGAGGGTTTTTGTCTCTTCAACCGGTGTCTCCATACTGAACTTCGACTTGACATTTTGCGTGTCGCGAGATAGACTATACTCAAGAGCATCCCCTCGCAGAGCGCCGCTGTTCGCAGTGGAAGAGCCGTTAATTTGGGGGATGCTTCTTTCTTGCATCTGCCCAATATTATAGATCATCTTACCGTCTGCGCTCTGCGCCGTCGATATCGTAACCTTGTAATATTTCCCGTCAAAGTCTTTGAAAAACGCCGTGCGATAATTCCAACCGCTACTTGCCATGTCTCCATGTCGACTGTTATGATCTACAACGTTCCTGTCCCCCTTGACAGAAACCTGCGCCAACTCGTCAATATGCGATGCTGCATTTACTTTTCGCTCAAATGCCGCCTCGCTCATAGTACGCCCATCGCTGGTGTGGTTGTCGCTCAGTTTCCCTGCCGAGGTCGCAGTCAGGACCAATTCGTCGCCATCCGCGCCGATAAGCTTAACGTCTTGTCCACGGCGGATTTTCCCGTTAATATAGTCTTCCAGTTGTTCGCTCCAACTCTGCGGGTCATTTCCAAAAATGACCTGTCTGTCGGCGCGGACATATTTTTTGCCATCGGCAGCTTCTTCAATGCTCGCCCTGCCATTTATTTTGCTTGGCGGCGCACGCGTGCTTTCCTGCGCAACGGTTTCGCTCTCCACCTTGATATGTGCAAGAAGAAACGCTGCCGCATCGCTGATCTCACTGTCGGCGAAAATGTTCATATCGCCGAGGCTGTCGCAAACCACCTCTTCCCAAATTTCCTGCGCCGTCATTTCGGTGCCGGCATAAGCGTCTGCATACGCCGTGCAGAGGGAGTCAACCTCACCGCCGGTAAAGGTCTTATCGATGCGCGTGCGTACCTCGTTCAAATCGACTTCGCCCTTTGCGATCATATCATGTCCGGCCTCATGCCGCATGATCTGGTACGACGTAAATTCCGGATGATCCGCACGGATAAATACGCGGTCACCTGAAACGTAGCCGCGCACCTGGAACGTTTTCCCGCTCTTGTCACGGAACGTCAGATTATTCCCGGCAAAGAACGTCACGCGCAGACCGCGCTCTTTGGCGAGGTCCTTCGCCTTGCGCATTTCCGCCGTCTCGTTCTTCACAAGATAGACGCTGTCATTGAATGCGCCTCTGCCGATGCCAAAGCTCGCAGTGCTTACTTTTTCTCCATAATCGAGCGCAGCTGCTTCGCTGTCTGCGAAGTGTCTCCCTTTCTTCCGGCTCTGATCTCGTCCTGTGCTTTCTTCCACGCCTCGTACTTCTCCGCGGGGATTCGCACCGTTATCCCGTTCGCTGCCGTCGCGTAAATGTACTGCTTCTCCATGTTCGGCTCCTTCCTGCTGCGCGTATTCTGCGCGCAGCTCGTCCATTGTCACCTCTCCTGTCTCGAGGGCAAGGCGGTTGTCAGTTACATACTTGTCAAAGCCGGTCGCCTGCGCCTCTGCGCCTGCGATCCGCTGCTTTGCTGCAATATAATCCGTGTTTGGGGCGACCGCCGTTCCATCAACAGCAGTGTACCCATTCGTCAGCATGTCGTCAAGAACGATCTCGAGCGTTTTCGCCGCTTTGACGTTCTCCTGCCCGTTATCGTTGATGATGCGCTGCGCTGCATCAATGATTTGCGTGCGCGTCAGGCCCTCGTCCATCGCCTTGCGCATGGCGGGTGTCTCGAATATCTGATTGCTTCGCTGGTATCCGTTTGCTGTCCGCTGCCGCGCGCCCTTCTGCTGTCCGCGTGAAAGGCTTATATCAGCGATACCGGCGATCTGCTCTGCCGCCGTACTGTAATAACCGTGCAGCTCGGGGTGGTCAAACTGGAAAGCGTTTACATTTCTGCTCGATACATTTTCCTTCGTGCGGCTGTCGATGTGCTCGCCCGTTCCTGCCGATTTCTTTGCGTCGTTCTGTCCGGCAATATAGCCCGCGTAGGCCGTCTCATTCGTCGGGTTCGGGTTCGCCTTGCCCTCTACGCCCGCATTGTAGGCAGGGATAAAGTCCTTCACGTGCTCCGCCGTGTCCTTGCCCTCCTGATACGAGCCGCGGATCGCCTTGCGCCCGCTCTCGCCGATCATGCTGTCATAACGGGCAAAGAGCCGGTCGGCAATACCGTTCACGATTTCCGCGTCGCTGCGCGTCTCCGTCTGCGTCTTCGGCAGTTCGGTACGGCTATCATAATAGCGCCCGCCGCGGTTCCCGATGGCTTCCACGCCACCGCCAAGCCCGCCGAGGATACCGCCGACGAGGAAGTCGTTCAGAATTTCCGATGCTTCCAGCTCGCTATAGCTCCCGCCGAGCGTCTTCCCGTTATAGATCATCTGCAAAGCAGGCTGGATGAGGTCTTCAATGGCTTCCTCGCCGCCCTCTTCGAGGAACGACAGCGCAATCTTGCCCGCCGCGCTGCTGTTGAGCCCTTGCATCGTGCGCTCGATGACATCATCCAAGAAGCCCTTACCGAACATCTTTTTGAACGGCGCTGCCGCGTTGCCGATCTTCTCGGTCGCCACGCTGAGCGCGCCGCTTGCAAAGCCATAGTTTACCTGCTGCTCGTGCGTTGCGCCCTGTCTGCGCGCCTCCTGCGCGCCACTGCCCATGCTACGAATGGCCATAGGGAAAAGTGCTGTTCCAAACATAAAGGGCGATAATGCAATATCTTCTGCCATTTGTGTGCCTGCAACACCCGCATCAACGGCAAGCTGCCCGACTTTGCCCAGCCCACTTTTCGCCTTGTTGATATCTTTTGCGCCGCTGTCGGCCAGCCTGTCAGCAGCCTTGTAGATTGCGCCCGCCGTGCGCTCAACCTCGCCGCCGATGCCGTAAGCCTGCCGATACGCGGCCTTGCGCGCTTCCAGATTCGCGATGACGGTGCGTGCCGTTTCGCGCTCGCTCTCAGTGCTGCTGGGGTCTGCCAGCACGTCGCGCTGTGCCTTGATATCCTGATCCCACAGCGCAATTTCTTTCTCAGCTTCGCCGCGGCGCTGCAAGCCGCTTCCGGTCTGCGCCAAACCGACGGCGTTCGTGACACCCGCACCATAGGTTTTCGCCGCGCCCTTGACGGTATCGCCGACGCGCTGCGTGACCGTCGGTGTCTTAACGTCCTGCACGTGCTGTTCGAACGCTTCTTTGCTCTGGTAGTTCTTCGCGTCCTTCTTCTGTAAGGCCCCCTGCGTAAGATTCTGCGCAAGCGCGCTTTGATTTTTTGGCGTCACGACATTCTGCCGCGTGCGGAACATGGGGCTGCTCGCCTTTGCGGGAATCGTTGCCGCCTTGCTCGGTTGCACTGTCGGCTTCTTCTGCACCACATTGCCCGTAGGGGATGTGCGCTGCACATCCCCCGTTCTCACAAGCCTGCCGTGCGTGCCGGTTCCAACAACCGTCGTCTGGCCCTTGCTCGCTTCCACTTCCGGATTCGCTTTTACTAATCGTCCCATTTAGCCCTCCTCGTAGGAATAGCCGTACTGCGTCAGCAGCTTCTGCATTTCTGCCTTCTGATCACTCGTCATCAGCGGCCATGCCTTGTCGAGCGTCGAAAGGATACGCTCGCCTTCACCGTTTTTCAGCGACGTGTTGAATCCGCTCAGTAGAGCAATAAACTGACCCTGCGGCAGTGTCTTGCCGCTGCTGCCGCTTCCGCTGCCGCCGCCCTGCCCCTCGAGCCAGCTCTCATAATCGTCATACAAACTGCTTGAAGAGGAAAAGCCGTACTTCTTATAGTTGTTGGAGATAAAGCTCTTGGGATAGCCGCTTGCCTGCGCCGCTGCGAACAAGCCATCATAATCCGCCTCGCCGCCGCCCGTAGGCGTGGTGCTGACGCGGGTATTTCTTCTCGCGGCCTGCTGCGCGGCCTGCTGCAATTTATACTGCCATTCCGCATTATAGCGTGCGTCCTCGATGGCGTCGCGTTCCTTCTGGTAGTTATAGTTGAGCTTGTCCTGCTGCTTCTGATACGCCAGCGCATCCGCCGTCTGCTGGTCGCCCACCTGATCGCGCGCAAGCTGGTAAAGATAGTTGCGGTCAGCCAGCCAGCGGTTGTAGTTGTTGTCCTCAAGGCCGATGAGCGTATTCAGGTCGGCGCGGTCAGCATTCAAGCCGTCCTGATACATGCTATAGGCAAGCTGCTGTAATTCGGGAATCTTGTCCGTCATCTGGCTCATCTGGTAGTCGCTCGCCTGTTGGCTCGCTGCCACCGCCGCCGTGGACGGCATCCCGCCCGTCATCACTGCCGCCTTGCCGAGCACATCCTCAGCACTGCGGTCTGCCTCGCGCGTGTACTGCTTGCGATACTGCTGATAGAGCGGGTCGCTCGCCGCGTCGTAGGAAAACGGCGTGCGATTCAGCAGCGCGTCGAGCTTTGCGCTGATCTGTCCGCTCTGATCGTAGTTGTAGCTGCTGTCGCCCAGCTTATCGAGCCAGCTCGTGTCAGCCTTTGCAGGGCTCGCGCCCGTGCCGAGTTTGATGTACTCGCTGCCGTCCACGCCGCCGGAATAGTCGTACTTCGCACGGATTTTCTCCGCCGCGTCGTGCGCCGCCTGCTGGCCCGCCTTGTCTCCCTCGGCATATGCCTTGTTGTAGGCCTCGGTATACTGCCGGATGAGATCAAGGTCGCCAGAATCGTTGATGAGCGTCAGGTCTGTATTCTTGTGTTTGAAATTATCTGCCATTGTCCCCTCACTTTCTGCCGCCCGTCACGTATTCGTACTCGAGCGCATAGAGCCGGTATTCTCCTGTGGCTTTGATTTTTAATCTAAAGTGGTCGCAGCGGCGGATCGGGCAGTTGAGCGTGAAAACGTCTTTCTCCTGTGCCCCGCAGCGGTCGACTTCTTCCCACGCGCCGCCGTCGAACTTGACAAGGAACACGACCGTTGCGCCCTTTTCGCATTCCAGCCGCGCCCGCACGCGCTGCACGTGCTTCGCGTCAAACGATCCGCCGTCGTAGTCGGCAAACTCCGCCTCGCTAATAACAGCGCCCTCGCGTGTTGCGCCGGTCGGGATATCTGCCGGGTTCCCCAGCAGCACGCACCCACCGTCTACTAAGGCCATGATACCGCCCGAGTAGGCCATTTGCACCACGGCAAGCGTATCTTCCTTATGCCACACGCCATTCTCGCTGCTGTAGCAGTACAACGCCGCCTTGCCATCCTCTTTCAGGCTCACGTAGTAGTTGAGGCCGTCGCTTCCTCCCACCGCGTCGGAGAAGCGCACATCATCACCCAGCGCGCGTGAGATGCAGCGCGGCATGCCGCCGCTGTACGCCATGATGCCGACCTTCGAGAGGTAATAGAGCGTTTCACCCGCCACGGCGAGGCTCTTGTGGCTGACCTTCATCACGCCGAGAACAGCACTTGACATGAGTTGGAAGTTTGTCGGAATCGTGCCGTACATCTTGAAGATTTTGTCTTCTTTGAAAAAGCATGGGTAGCCAAGGTAGCTCACGCACGCCGTGAACGCCCCCGCCGTGCCGCTCTCCACGCTGAACGCGTCCGTGGATAGTCCGTCAAACACGTTCCAGTTGTACGGGTCGCCGAGCTTTGAAGCAAAGATGCTGTCGCCCTTGCAGCCCCACACGCGGTTCTCGTTCGTGCAGACAAAATCCATGTCGGGCACGCTGCGCTTGAGCGTGACTGTTCCGGGCTCCGTGATGCTTTCCTGCCCGTCGGGCAGGCGGAAGGTGTTTTCATAAAAGCGCAGCGTCTTTTTGTCCTCGCTGATCTCCCGGATGATGGGTGTGCGGTTGTTGTAGGTCTCCTTTGTGCAGCCCGAGATCGTCACGGCGTCGCCCACGTTGAACGGGAACGCCGCGCCGGTCGTCGTGATGCTGTTTGCCGCCGCCTTTTCGTCGGCATACGTGCCATTCCCGAATTTCAGCCCCGCCGCGGCGTAGCTCGCCTCCATCGGCTTGATCGTGCCGTCCTTTTCGCACACGATCTTGTCGGGGAAGATGAGCACGCGCTCGCCCAGTGCACAGAAAGTCTTTTCGCTGTCTGCGACCGTCGTCTTCTCTTCACCGTTGATGTAGAGCTTCGTTCCGTACACCTCGTATAGCTTGCCCGCACTGAAAATGCCGTTCGCCTTGCCCATACCCTTGCGGACGGTATAGCGCCGCGCACGTGGAGCAAGAAGCGGGAAGTATCGCGCCGACAGGTTTTTCATGTCGTAGAGTTCGCCGCCCGCCGCACCGAACGTGTGGTTAATGCCGCCGAATTTCTCCTGCTGCACGCGCCGGTTCGTATATGCCGTGATCTCAGGCAGTCTCATCCGGCCCCTCGCTTTCTTTCTTCTCCGGTGCTTCCGTGCCGTCGCAGATCATGGCGATGTTGCGAAGCGACTGCCGCACCGCCGCCACCACATCGACGGCATCCCCGTTGACGTTCAAAATGCCGATCAGGCGCATCGCGTGCGCCGCTTCCTGCTTGATCTTTTCATTCATGCTGATTCCTCCAATCGTTTCAGCCGTTCTTCCTGCTCGCGCACCTTCGCCCACAGGATCGGAATGAACTCGCTGTACCGCAGAAAATAGGTCTCGCTGCCGTCCTTGCGCTTGGCCGCCGCCCAGCCCGCGAACTCCTGCGACGTGATCCCGCATTTCTGCATCGCCGCCTCTACCTCCTGCGCGATGAAGCCGGTGTGGAAGCGCCCGCTCGTGCCGCTGTTCAGCTTGTAGCGCTTCGGCTCGACGAGCTCAAGCATGCGCACGTACTTCTCCGGCAGCGCCTCAATGCTGTTCTTGATGTTTCGGTCGGACCCGTTCAGTTCGTTCGTGCTGCAATAGATCGCGCTCCAAACGAAATTCGGCGCACCAAGATTGTACCGGTTATCTGCATTCGGGGCGAAATCGCCGCGGCAATCAATGAAGTCGTAGTCGAAATTGAGCGCTGATCTTCCGTTATTCCCCGACAGATACAGGTTTCCGCTCGTCGCGTTCAACTCCATCGCCTTGCTCTCGAGCGTCATTTTGTAGTCCGCCGTGCTGGCGTACTCCGTGTAGATGTCCCCACAGCGTCGTCCCTCATCATTGCGCACGGTGATCCTGTCCCCTTCAATCTCCGTCGCTGTCAGCGTGCCATAGATGTTCACTGCATCCACGCACAGATCAATGCTGCCCGTGCTCGCCACCTGTACGCCGTTGTAATTGAGCTTGAAGATCGTGCCGTTCTCGCCGCTCGTCGCGCCCAGCGTGAAGCCCTCGGCGCTCTGGTCAAAGATGCTCTGCGCCTGCGTCGCATCGATCTTCCCGCTCACCGTCGCTCGCAGGCCGTTCACGTCGGTCTTGATGTTAGTGATCGCGCCGTCAAGGTTTGAAACACTTACCTGCAAGCCCTTTGCCGTTGTGTAAAGCTGCGTGATGTTCCCCTCGGCGTCGCTAAGTCGAGCATCTAATCCTTTTGCTGTAATGGAAATTTCATTTACATTCTTGTCCGTATCCTCGATCTTGGCGTAGATCGGCTCGGAAATATCCTTGATAAACTCGCTCAGTGCATTCTGATTGATGTTGCTCCCATCCAGATTGAAGAGCGTATACCGCAGCTGTTCGAGTAGCACGAAAAGGTAGTCATAGACCCCGTTGATCTGCTCCTGCGTGTCTTTGCCTTCCCCATTCGGGAAAGTCGTCTCCACCAGCTGAAATGTCGTCGGCACTTGTCATCACACCTTCCAGTTGCCCTTGCTCTCTTTTCGGTTCTCGCGCCGCCACCATGCCATAGCATCGGCCACCGCCTCGTTGGCAATGGCGTGGTCGTTGGCATAGAGCGCGCTGTCCTGATTGTAGGCGTCGAGCTGCGCTGCCAGATATAGGTGGTAACACTCGTTGTGCCCGTCCGGCAGCAGCAATTCCATATCCTCGACGCTCGCGGTGTCATCCTCCACGCTCACTTTGATGGCGGGGGCTTCCGCCCCCATCATCTCGGCAATTCGGTGCTCAAGCACCATGAGAATTTCCGCCTTGCGCGGCGTGCTCAATTTGTTAGGCCGCAGCGCGTCCGCGTCACGGATCGCTTTCAGCATTTTCATACATTAGACCTCCGTGAAATACTGCCCCATAAGCTCGTGTGGCAGATACTGCAAGACGATCTTCCCGCCGGCGGCCTCGCCGATACGCTCGCAGAGGTACGTCTTGCCGTCCTCGCTGTCGAGGTAGTACTTGCCATACTCGTACTCCATGCCGCGGCTTGCGGGGATTGGATCATCCTGCGTGCCCGCGTGCGCAACGTCGATCACGACCCACAGCGCGGGCGTTGCGCTCGGCTTCCAATCCTCCTGCGAGGTGTGCGCTTGACGGCACTTGTACACCTTGCCGCCGTAGCTCCTGCGGTCGCCCTCCGCGTAAGCAACAGGATACGCCCATGCCGTGATAAGCTCGGGCACAGTCGCCGCCTCGCCGTCGCTCAGGCTGACCGCCGCCTGCTCGATGATGGGCCGCAGCTCCACCGCACGGGCGTATGTGACCGGCGCGCCCGCAAGGGCGGTAACGGTCGCTTTGGCGTTCTCCGTCTCCGTGGGCTTGCCCATCTTGATAGACACAGTACCGTTGCGGTGGTCAGTGATCGCCCCGCTCAGGCTGTACATGCTGTTGTCCCACTCGTTGACGACCTCCTCGGTCTCGCCCGTTGGATTGCCGTCGTTGTCAAGCTTGTTCACTGTCTCGCGCAGCACGATGCTCCACGGCGTGTTGTCAGTCAGCAGTGCCGCGACCTCGGCGGAGGTCATCGTGAGTGTGATGGTCTTGGTGTCGCGCTCGCCCCACGAGCGGTCTTTGGGGTTGCCGTTGATCTCTGCGGGGTATTCGGTGTTGTTGACTTTGATGTAGATTGCCATAAATAATCAGTCCTTTCTTTTCTTTAGAAGCAGAAGCCGAAGGCCACGCCACGGATAGCATTTGCAGCACTGTTTATAGAACTACCTGTGCTTTTGACAGTACAATAATATCTGGTTCTACCGGCAGATGGAGAACGCTCCCACCAGTCGTATGCACTGCCGTTAAAGTTCTTCACCGTGCTGTTACCAGCTTTGTAGTAGTCGTACTGCGTGCCTTCACCTGAGTTGGAGTTAATGGAACTACCAAAAACTTCAACCTCGCTCAGTAAGAATAGGCTATCTTTCGTAGTTACGAGCACGTGGCTCCGACCGCTGCTCGCGGAAATTTTGTTCACCTCACGGATGCCGCTCTGTACGTCCGCAGGCATCTGCTTCAACATAATGGGCAAGTGCTCTACTCGCATAGAGCATTGTGTCCAACCCATGGCATTTGGAGCAGTGGAGTGCATTGCCTTTGCTATCTTATAGCAATCATGCAGTTGGAACGTCAGCGGAGCTTTGCCCGATCCGTCTGAATAGTCGTCGTGGTTCTTGCCGATGATGTCGATCAGATAGTCCGAGCCGCCAATGGTCATGGGTTTCTGGTCTGCCACCTTCCATGCGTCGGGCACTTCATTGTTGTGACATGCCTCGATGATCTGCTCCCACGTGTTGTTGGCAAATACCGGGTCGTAGCTCGGCTTAAACGTAATGTCATACCCCGTCCCGTCGATAAGCGTCCTGCCCTTCTTGACGCTGTAGCTCGTACCGTTGACGAGGCACTTGCCGCCCTTCACGTCGTAGGCAGTGCCGTTGATTAGCGCTTTGTGTGCCATGCTGCCTCCTTACGAATAAACCCAGTTGATCGCGTAGTTTTCCGTGGGCGTGGTCTCAACGTTCACGAGCGTCTGCTTGACAATGTTGCCGGATGCAATGTAGTCGCTGCCGCGTGTCGCCGCCACCAGCCCGCCCGAGCCATTGCCCTTGATGAGAGAGGTGGTGGAGGGGATATTGACGGGGCCAGCGGGGCCCTGCGGGCCGGTCGCGCCGGTCGCGCCTTTCTCACCCTGCGGGCCTTTCTCACCCTGCGGGCCTTGCGGGCCCATGAGGTTGACGGTCGCGGGATTCGCAAGCCCGCCGTTGTTCGTCCAGCTCAGGTCTCCCGCCGCGGACACAGCAGGCGTAAAGGTTGCGCCTTTTGCGCCGTCCGCACCTTTCACGCCATCCACCCCGGCAGGGCCCTGCGGGCCCGTCAGGCCTTGCGGGCCGGTTTCACCTTGCGGGCCAGTCTTGCCCTGCGGGCCCTGCTCTCCCTGCGGTCCCCTTGGCCCCTCGGGGCCGGTATCTCCCTTCGCGCCGTCAGCACCGGCAGGACCCCGTGCGCCCGTGTCGCCCTTCGGACCCTTGAGGTTCACGGTCTCAGGATTCGCCTTGCCGCCGTCGTTCGACCATGACAGGTCGCCGTCGTCGCTCATGCTCGGCGTGAACGTCACGCCGTCCTTACCGGCGGCACCGTCTGCGCCCTTGGCACCATCCGCCCCGGCAGGGCCTCGAGGACCGGTCTCGCCGGGATTGCCTTTCGGACCCTGCGGCCCCTCGGGACCCGTGTCGCCTTTCGCGCCCTGCAAGGGGCCGTTGGGGCGGAACTTGCCGGTCGTGCCGTCTAAAATGTAGATGTCATATGGCTCTGACGTGCCCACACCGTAGGCGTCGCCCGGCTGCGCGGTCGCGAGTTTAGCCTCGTCCAGCGCTTCCGCCGTGTCGTAATAGCCCAGCACCTTGAAGCCGCTGCCGGTCTCCCCCTTGGGACCTACTGGGCCCGTCTCGCCTCGCGGGCCCGTCTGCCCCTGCGGGCCCTGTTCGCCCTGCGGGCCGCGCGGACCTTCTGGGCCGGTCGGTCCGGTCGCGCCGGTGTCACCTTTCTCTCCTTGGGGACCGGTATCGCCCTTGTCGCCTTTCAGCGCGGCGAGCTGTGCCGCCGTAAAGTCGGAATAGGTAAAGGCATCGCCCTTGTCTCCCTTTGCGCCCTGCGGGCCAGCGGGGCCGGTCTCGCCTTGAATGCCCTGCTCTCCCTGCGGGCCGCGGGAGCCGGTCTCACCTTTGGGACCCTGTGGCCCCGTCGCACCGGTTGCGCCGGTCTCTCCCTTGGGGCCGCGCGCGCCGGTTGCGCCCGTGTCTCCTTTGGGGCCGGTTGCCCCGGTCTCCCCCTTGGGGCCCTGCGGGCCGGTATCTCCCTTGGGGCCGACTTCGCCCTGCGGTCCGGTCGCGGCAACGCCCGTGTCGGAAAAAGCGCCCGCCGTGGCGTCCCACTTGAACCAGTTGCCCGTGGTCTCGTCGACGTAGGGCATCTTGGAAACCGCCGTCTCCGCATCCGCCGCCGCCTGCAAAACCTCATCTACCCAGCTTTGGTAGGCTGGAGGCGGTGTCTCGCCGCTGTCTTCCAGCGTTTCGCGCACGCGTGTTTTATATATCTGGCTCTTCACAATGGTATCGCCCACGGTATAGCGCAGCTCTGCCGCGCCCTCACCGGCCACCGCCGTATCAACGCTCGATACCAGCCACACGAGCGCGCCGTCTTCTTCCGCCAATGTCACGGGATACGGCTGCGCATCGCCATTTCGCTGCACGATCAGGCTCGCCACGCCATCGCCGTAGCCCTCGCGCCACTTTTCCAGCACGTCAAAGACGACCTTGCGCGCCTGATTCTCGCCCCTGCGCCCGAGCTTGATCTCTTCGAGCGCGTAGGCATTTTCAATAACCATGTTGTCACCTCTCTTATGGAAAACGGCGCAGCAAGAGCGACTTTTTTCGTCCCTTGCTGCGCCGTGTCGCAACTCATTTTTCGTGTCTCGCGGTCGTATTCACTTACGCGTTGTGGGCCTTTGCGCTCTCAACGTAGTCGCTGCTCATCGTCTGGATGAGATTCGCGGTCGAGGCATCCTGTCTCATCTGGTTCTGGATGGCCCACAGGAACTTTCTCTTGACCTGCACGGTCATGCCGCGCTGAATCAGGCAGCTTTCGCCGTTCACGCACACCAGCAGGTCATCCTTGTACTTGCCGCTGTCCTTGAACAGGCGGACGCTGACGTACTCCTCGCCCGCGCGATCGGCGTTCACAGCCGCAACGGCGTTCTTTGCTTCGCTCATCGGTCTTTCCTCCGTTTCAGTGGCGGGGGCGGCGTTCACAGCCGCCCCCTTGGTGGTTAAGTCAGCGGGGTCTCATCGAACGTGGAAGTCGTTTCCACGCGAATCATATACGCCTCAACCAGACGTTCGGCGACCTTGGTTGCCTTCCAGCCGACGGTTGCACGCTGGTTCAGCGGGTCAGCCGTACCGGCAGAGCCGAGCGGCTTGACGATGTGCTCAAGGCCGCCGCCGGTCAGCTCGGTCGTGCCGTAAGCCTCCGCGCCCATGATGAGGGTGGAGTAGACGTTGCGGCCCTTCGCACCGGCTTCGCCCGGATAGATGGCGGTCGACGCCGTCGGGGTGGTAGCAGGCGCTTCTTTCAGCGTGATCGTCGCGCTGCCAGCACCCGCAGCCGAGGCGCTTTCGATCTCAAGAAGCGCACCACCGATGACGACCTCACGGCCCGCCAGCTTTGCGGCGTCAGCAGTGGTGATTGCCTCGTTTACGGTCAGAACCTTGCCGGATGCGCTCTTGACGGTCAGGTCGCGTGCGCCTTCGGTCAGGTCGTCGGCGTGGAACACCTTCGCTTCGGTCGTCTCGATGAAGCGGACGCCCGCAATCTTGCCGATCTCGTCGTCGTAGATGTTGCTGGTGTCCTTGTACTCGTGCGGGCGCTTCCAATCAGGGTCATCCTGAATGTCGTAGGAACAGTCAGGGTGAATGATGGCCCAGTAGGAGCCTTCATAGCGCGGGGCGTTCATGGTTTTCAGGAAGCGAACCGCCTTGCGGACGGCACGCACCGTGAAATAGTGGTTGCCCGTGGTCTCGCCGCCAACGAGCAGATGGCGGCCCGTCACCTGACCTTCGCCGTACTGGACGTTAGAGCCACCGTTAATGACCTCGCGGGTGATGGTGTCGAGCGTGCGGCCCGCCTGAGAGCCGAGCAGCACCGTCGCTTCCTGCAGGTTGTTGTCGATGGCGGTCAGGTCGAGGATATCGGAAATCTCGACGAAATCGCCGTACTGGTCGACCTGTGCGGTCAGCGTGGTCATGGACAGCTTACGACCCTTGGGGGTCACGCCTTCGGTGATGGGCGTCAAGGCCTTGGGCAGCGGATCATACTTACGGAACTCGATCTCCTTGCCCTTGCCCTTGGGGATGTTGCGCTTCTGCGCGAATCGGTCATGCACCAGCTCGGGTTCGGCGTTGTCGATCAGGGTGTCGCAGTAGTAGGTTTTCATCTCGCCCGAGAGACCGGCATCGGTCGTCACGTTCGTCTGGCCCTCAAACAGGCTCAGAATAACGGGCAGAATGAAAATGTCTTTGAACTTCTTCATAGAGTTTTGTCTCCCTTCTTACAGTCGGTAAATTAGGCGGGCATCAGAATACGATGCGCTCGCCGCGCCGCACGCGTCTTGCGATCTCTGCGCGGTCGGCCTTCGTGAATTTGCTCGGGTCACTCTTGACAATGACCCCCGGCTGGGAAGTGGTTCCGTTCTCGTTCGGGCGCATTCCTTTCGCGCGGACGTTGTCCATCACGCGCTTTTCCATCTCCGCCGCAGCTTTCGCCGCGCTGCGAGCCTGAATGTCGCCTAAATGGGATACCTCGTAAGCGTCTTTTACAGGAACGCCAGCGCGCAGCATCGCAATGAAGCGCGGATTCTCCGCAACTTCGCGCTTGAGGTCGAAGTCAGGGTACTCTCCCGGCGCGTCCGCCGTTCCGACCAGCTCACTCGCCTGACGAATCCAGTCGTTATATGTCTCGTCGGCTTTCTGCTGGCGCTGTCTGTCTTCTTCCTGGCGTTTGAGCGCCTCATTTTCCTGCTGCATGCGTACATACTCACGGTACTGTTCAACGCTCATGCCCATACTCTCCGCTTCCGCGTTGTAGAGCACGCTGTTGAGCGCCGCATCGCCCTCAAAAGCCGCACGCAGCTTACTCATATCGCCGTCCGTCACGCCATAATGGCGCATCAGTGTGTCGATAATGGGCTGCGAATCGGCGATCTTCTGGTCTTTGGCCTTCTCTTCGCCAAATCTGCGGTTGATGATGCGCTGCGTCTCCGCAGTGTACACGTCCTTGTATTTGCCGTTTACGAGATCAAGGAACTCCTTTTTGAGGTCTTCCCCGCCTTTTTCCGCAGCCCCGGCGTCGTGCTGCTGCATCTTCACGCCCTCGCCTTTCGGCTCGCCAGAAGAGGCTCCCGTATCATCAGGTGTCTCCTGCTTGCCGAACACGACGTTGGCGTATTCGCCCGTTTTGCCCTTCCGGGTGGGAGAAGAGCTTGCATTCGTGGTCTCGCCCTGTGTGCTCGCGCCTCCCTCAGCGCCGCCCGATGCACCGGCAGCGGCTCCCGCAGCGGCAGTGCCGCCGTCAAAGAGGCTCAGGATCACGCGAAGCGTGGTTTTGAGGTTCATGGTATCCCTCCTGCTTGTCAAATCGCGGATATTCGGCCCTCCGTGTAGGCCGTGCAGCGCTTCCCATCATCCGCAGGGGAGGGGAGAGCGGCGAAAAGATGAAGAAAAACGCCGACCCTCCCTCGCGGGCGTATGAATAGGAGGAAGCCACTCGCACGCCTAAAGCGTAACATGCGGCTTCCTCCGTCTCACCACGGGTGAGAAAAAATTTTTAATTTTCTTCGATGCACTCGCAGATAGCGTCCGGCCTCGTGGTCTCAAGCTGCTTGAGCCCGATGCAGGCCGCAAGAAATGCCGCCTCGATGCGCTCATCGCCTCCGCAGTGGATGAGGAAGCGCGGCGCCCCCTCGTCTATCTCGAAGCCATAGACCTCGCACTCTCCCTCAGCTTCCATGTTCTTCACATAGCCTCCGAAGGCATACATCACGCCAGTAATGTAGTTGCAGCATTTCTCGTCCGCCGAATGGCCTTCGCACAGGATCATGTAGCGACCGATTTCGTGCTCGATGTGAACCATCGTCATGCACTTACACCCCCGGCATCGCCGCGCTGCTGCCCGTGTCCATGTTCGGCTTAGACTGTTCGGCAAGCTGCTGCATGTAAGGCGTCTGCGCACCCTGCGCGTCGGCGTTGCGGCTTTCCGTCCCGCCGCTGCTCCCGCTCTTGCGCTTCGAGCCGCCGCCTTGCGTGCCGCCTGTCATGCCAAGTCCCATATCTTGACCCGTGAGCTGCTGGATGACCGCAAGCGCCTTCTGAAGCTGTTGCCCCTGCTGCTGCACGACGTTGTAAAGCGTTGCACCCTCGTTGACCTGACTCTTGATCTTGTCGATGCCCTCGAAATCCATCATGTCGAGCGCGATCATGCTTTCCTGCGCCCTGTCGGGGGAGAAGAAGCCCAGCGAATAGAGTTCCTTTGCCCGCTCGTTCTGTTCCGCGCGGGAGAAGGGGTTCTTCTTCTGCGCTTTGATCTTGATATCGAAGACCGGCCTGCGGAACAGGTCATTGCCGAGGCTATCCACGCCCGTCACCTGATCGCCGAGCTCATTCACACCGATCTGCGCATACTCGTAAGGCATTTCATTCGTGATGCGGAACGTGCGCGCTGCATCGTAGAACTGCCGCATGCGCTCGATGCACAGCTTCACGATCTTCGTCTGCGCGCGGTAGCAAGCCGAAATCATGTCACGGCTCGCCTTGTTGCCCGCCTCCTGCAATGCGGAAATAGCCGCCGCAGCCGTCGCGCCGCTGGACGTGCCGCCGTTGGACACGTCGCGGTTGGAGCTCGTTTCCTTCATCTCGTCGATCTTCATCTGCACGATGTTCGCGTAGATGGAATCGAGTGGGCGCGTCGTTACCTCGCGGAGCCTGCTCTCGTCGATCTGGCCAGACACGTGGATGATTGGCTTGCGCCAATCAAGAAACTCTTCTTCGTTGATGTTCAGGCTTTCGCTGGCGAAATACCGGCGCTTGCTGCCCATCATCGACGTTTCGAGGATGTTGCCCCACAGCTTGTCGATGTAGAGCTGCGGGTCCTTTGCAATGGCCGTATAGCCAAAGCCCGCGGGCGTGCCCTTCTCGGGGAACAGCACGTCGAACACGAACGGATATTCGCCGTCTTCGTAGAAGCCGCCCTCCGCATATTCGGGATCATTCTCGCTGGCGTAAATGATATGCTCCTCGTCGATGAATTTCGCATAGTGCAGCACTGTGCGCTCGTCGGCGGCCCTCTTGCGGTAATACCAGTCGATGACAGCGACCTTGTTGCTCGTGTCCACCGTGTCGTCGTACTCGTATTTTGCCGTTTCAATGCTGCTGCCGCTGAGTTTGCCCGCAAACTGTGGATATTCGTCCTCGATAATGTCGCGGTCGACGAGCGCCACCGTGAACACGTTGCGGCTCTTCTGGATGTCTTCGACGCCCGGCTCCCAGAAGATATTCAGCGGGTCAATGCCCTCGATGGCGATGTCGCCGAGCCCGTTGTCTTTCTCCTTGTCCCAGAACACGCCGTAGATCGCCACGCCGTGTTTGAGCTTTTCCCACCACTCGAAGCTGTACGTGCTGTCAAATTCGTTGTATTCCATGATGACCGGCAGCACGGACGAAAGCGTCTTTGCGCTTTCCTCGTCGCTCTGCTCACGCGGCAGGCATACGGGCTCGGGGTAGTTGTCCATCGCGTCGGCGTGCTTATTCATGATTGAGTTAAACAACCACGCACTCGCAGGCTCGGGCGATTCCCCCGCGTCTTTCGTCCCGCGTCGGATATCCTCCCAATGCCGCAGCTTCCACCAGCTCTCCTCGCTGATGATGCGATTCTCGAAGTTGCTCTTGCCCTGCTTGTACTTTTGCAGCGTTTCTACGGCGTCACCGATCTCCTTGCTGCCGATGGCTGCGCCGCTGCTCATCGCCGCGTCGCTGTCGCGAAATGCGCCTACAAGCGGTGCTTCTGCCTTTGCATCCAACATCGCAGCAGCGCCAGCCGCGTCGGCCTGCTGCTGCGTCTGCGGGAATTTTCTTGTCCCTGCCATGTCTTCCCCTCCTGTCAGTTGTGTTGGAACCACGCGTATCTGTCGTAGCTCGGCGTATTGATGTCCAGCGGGTCGTACAAGACCGGCTTCGGCGGCTTATTTACCCGCGCCGCAATGGGATTCTCCATGCACACATAGCGTGTCATGTCGTAGATATGATCCTCCTGCTCGGTGTTCACGTCCTCAACGTCCTTTTCGTCGTAAACGAGGTTTGGCACCGTGCGGATGAAATTTTTGCACGTATCGAAGATATACAGCATCGGAACGCCGTTCTCATCAAACGCGAATCGGTTGTGAAGCTGCATCTTGCCGTCGATGCGGGCGTTATCCCCCTTCTCGAAGTAGACGCGCTCGCGCTCAAAGAGCGAGCCGATGCTCTCTGTGCCCTGCGTGCCCCAAATGGCGGGGTCGCCCACACGGAAGATGTGCCGCCCCTTGAGATTCGGGTCTTCGGCCTCGATACGCTTCATCTCGCGGGCCACCGCCGTCGGTTCCATCTTCACGCCCTCATTCGGCGTGCCCGTGCAGCCGTAATATTCCCGGATGTGGTACAGCCGCCGGTCATGATCGACCGCAAACCAGCCGATGGCAAACGGCCTTGAATAGCCCCAGTCCATCGCGCACCAGACCGGCCACTCCTTCGGGATCTGAAACGGCGCGATGACGTGCGTATTGATGCGGTCTCGGTAGTGCTCGCTGTCATTGCGCCACTCTATAAACACCTGGCCGGAGAACGTGTCCCAATCGCCGTAAAGCAGTGCATTCTTCTCAGCCTCCGGCATCGACGCAAGTCGCGTCAAATAGCTGTCGTCGTTCTTGAGCAGTATCTTATTGTCGAATACCGTGCTCGGCACAAAGATGCGGCTCTTCTGCCGATGTTCTTCGTGCCCATCCGGGAAGCGCACGACTGCATCCTCACGGATGGTCCTCATCGGCGGCGCTGCTGTGATGAAACGTTCCTTGACCCATCCGTGCCCCACACCGCCTGGGTTTGCCGTGCTGCGGATGTATACGCGCGTCCCCGGCCCGTTCGGTCGGTTGCGGGAAAAGAGGTAGCTATATTCCTCCCATGTAAAGTGGGTCAGCTCGTCAAATGCGATAAAGTCATACGCCTGACCTTGATACTTGATCTTGTCCTTTGCATACTGCATCGAGCCGAAGAGTATCTTCGCCCCGCTCGGGAATGTCCACGTGTGGCTGCTGCCGTTGTAGCGCGCACCCGGATAGATGCGGGGATAGTAGTTCAGCGTCTTGTCAATGAGCTCGGCAAGCTGCGGGAAGGTCTTTCGCAGGATGATCGCCTTGTAATACGGGATATCCACCTGCCGCAATGCCTCGATGACCAACGCATCGGATTTTCCCCCGCCTAACCGGCTGCGCCGCCGTATAGAGCCTCGTCCTCCCAGCGGCTCATAAAGAGTGCCTGCTTGGGCTGCGGCTTCCATACCACGCTACGCTTCGCCATTCGCATCACCTCCCGCGTCCTGCGGAACAGGCATTACCGCGGGCAGCTCTGCCACACCGCACGCGCTCTCTCCGCTGTCGTCCTTCTTCTCGTCATTTATCCAGCGAAAATTGTATCTCAGGCTGAATTCCGCACCACGCTGTCCGTCTCGGTCGAAGAGGCGTTCCTCTGCGTAAGCTTCGATGCGGGCCTTCGCGCGCGTAACCGTGTCAACGAACTCTTTCTTCGCCTGATAGTTCAGCAGCGCTTGACGGCTTGTAAATCCAAGTGCAAGCGCCAGCCCCGTCACTGTCGGCGGTCGCTGGTGAATGATAAACGGCTGCCCGAATTTGTCGAGGATCGGCATCCCATCGTCTCCGATGATTGGCTCACCCTTGCAATCTTCAAAGTATCGGTCAATGACGGCCTGCATTTCTTCGACCGTCGCATATTTGGGAGGATGCCCAGTTTTCGCCATGCCGCCACCGCCTTTCTTTTTTATGCTGCCAGCCCCCCGTCCTCGGCCTTATCGCGCAGCATTCTTATCCCCGCTCGGGGAACCGAGCTCCCTATTTCCGACGGTAACACGTCATCTTTTATTTCTCACCACGGGCGCGGAAACTTTCTCTTCCCCTTCTGTGCTCTCCTCTGTATAGTTACATACACACAACATAGATACATCCTGCGTATAGCACCCTCTCCCGAAAGAAAAGAAATATAAAAGAAAAGAAAGAGGTTCTCCCTCACGGCAAAAAGAGAAGCAGGGCTTGCGCCCTGCCTCTTCTTATGCCATTTTGAGCTTCCTCTTCACCCACGCCAACAGGTTCCACCACGGGTGGGCTTCTGCGTAGTCAGCGCGCCCAAACTCAAAAGCGGCTTTGTCCCACATTTTAGTTACGTCATTCCGCAGCGCGTTCTTTTCAACGACAGAGCGCGTCAACTCTGCATTCGCTCGCCCAAGCGCCGCCTCAGTGTCATCGAGCTTATTTCGCAGCGAATCCGCGTCTGCTTTCAGGTTTGCGATCGCGTTCTCGCGGGTGATGGCCTCGCCGTTCATCTGGCTGATCTGCTCGGTCAGGGCGGCGTTTACCCGCTTTAATTCCTGCACTTCCGCCTGTGCGTCCTCCACCATCTTCGCCATCTGGTCTTTGGTGTACTTTTTGATTTTGATGCTCATAATTTGGCTCCTTTCATTCGTAGCTGTTCTTCCCGTCCCCGGTCGCTCACGATGCTCACGACCTTGCAGTCGCCGTATCGCTCGATGTCCATGGCGATGCGCTCCTTGATGCCCTGCGCGTCAGCGGCGGGGACGTTGGCTTTAATCGTGATCGTCAGCATGTGTCCTCTCCTTCGGTTCGCCGTAGCTGCAAAAATCGTCCGGCTCTACGCAAACCGCCTCGCCGGAATACCCACGTTCGGTCTCTTTCGGTTCGGTGTGCAAATAGCACAGCCCGTTCGGGTGGTTGCGATAGTGCTCGCAGTCCTTGCACCGAGTAACGACCACAGCATCGACGATGGGAATAGCCCTAATATCTGCTGCTGTAGCGTAAAGCTCCCAATTTTCATCTGGTCGCCAATGAATAGCATCCCTGTCAATCAGCCTCATCGCTGACACCTCCGTCCATCTTCGCGCCGCAGTTGGGGCAGAAACCAAAATGGTTGATTACCTGTGCGTAGTATTCCTTGCCGCAATTCGAGCATTTCGCAAAGCCCTGCCGCCAATTACCGTTCTCGTCAAAACACGGCTCGAAGCACCCATGCACCACCGGGGCCACGTCGGCGGCGGGGAACGCTGCGATGACAGCATATACTCCATCCGCAAATAGCCTTTCTACCAAACCATGTTCGCCAAGCTCCATTTTCTTGAATTTGGTAATGAGCGCCTCCCGCTTAATGTATTCATCCATTGTCAGAAGTCCTCATCACATACGCCACGCAGTTCTCAGGGTCATTCCCACAAAGACATGGCGCATATACGCACGAATCACAAATTGTAAACATCTCAGTTAGTGTCATTTTCAGCCCTCCTGTTCCACACTTCGATTTTGTCCGCCTTAATTACAAAACCGGAAAGAACGCAGCCGTTGTACCAGTGCTTCCACTCCCCACGGTTTGCCGTTCTCATGATCGCGCCCATAGGCTTATTGTCTGCGCCACAGAACGGGCAGGGCTTCAGTTTTACTTCCATTGTTCCGCCTCCATCTGCTCTATCTGGGCGCACAGTTCATCCGTTACGTCATTACCGTAGCTGAGTTCTTCGTAACCCCAGCCACCGCCGTCGCTCAATTTCTCCACATCTATCCCGTGCTGTCCAAGCCAAGACCCTACTTCACGGTCAAGATTGCTTGCCATTCTTGCATAGAGCGCAATACGGTGCATCTTCTCGCGGATATACTTCGGTACTTTCATCCCGCCCTCCTGTTCCAAGCGGCGACCGCATTCTCGGGGTCTTCATCTGTCTCGTCGAAGGTTGGCCCCATTGCGTGGCAGCTCTGGCATTCGACCCACGAAGGTTCAACTTCAATATCGGCGTCCACATAAGCGCCGTTACTGTCGATCTCTGGAATCGTATAGACCTTGCCGCCCATGAGCTTTGCTTCGCCCCCGCAGAACGGACACCGTTTCACTTCATCCAATGTGACGCCGCCTCCTTTGCTTCCTCCTGACTAAGAAAAACAACGCTTCCGAAATTGCTGAGCCGTTCATAATCTCCGCCATGTCTCCCCTCCAGATAGACCGCATCTGCCATGACGTGTAGCGGGATTGCGGGCTCCATGTCCGCAGCCCACACCGTATCTCCAATTTTGCACGGTCGGATGACTATTTGATGGTTTCTATCGGCCTCGGCCAGCTCGCGCAGGCGGGTATAGCTGCAAAGGCTTTCCAAATCAGCAAGGCGCATGAGCTTCAGCGCAATCTCGTCCGCCTTATCTTTCGGTAGAACTTCTTCCGGCGCACACCCGCTGTCCTCGTAGGCGGCAATCCGATCCTTGAGGCGATTGCGGCAGTACAGCGCGGTGCAGTCAGCCATCGGCTTACCATGCTTACCCGTCCAATCCGCTTTGCACTTCTCGCAGTCCATCATTGCCTGCCCATCGGGGCCTCGCTTTGTCAGTCGATCCATCACTCCACCTCCTGCATCCAGCCCTCACGTTGGCAATTACGCCAATTGTCGTCAATATCATCACAGCCATCTTCTTCCTTGTAACTATGCGGGTGCTCCTTCGACCACTGCTCGACGGTAGCGATAATTCTCTCGAAATCTTCATCGGGCATGACATGGCTAATGACACAGAGCCTTTTTGCAAACGGACAGCCATAGCAACCTTCGTACGAGATGCACATTCTCTTGCGCTCTCTCAAAAACTCTAACGCGTCCATTTATGCCTCCATTCTGTCGATCACTTTTCGAATCACGTCCCCGCCATAAGCGTCTTTCGTCAACTCCAAGAACTCCGTCAGCGTCATCATTCCATGCTCGAGGTCAACACCGTGATCGCGGGCAAACTGCTTTCGCCCCATGTCACACGAACCGGTCAAACGGTGGTGCCAATCGTAAAAATACTGCGTCGGATACGTTTTTTCGCGGTCTGTTTCACGCAGGAACGCATCAATGCGCTCATCTTCCGGCATATCCTCGAAAAGCTTGTCTCGAAGAGCCTCCATTGCTCCGCGCAGCGTTTCGCCGTGCGCAAAAACATTTTCCTGCTTGACGATGTAGCACGGTGTGAGCGTCAAATCCTCGTTCACGATTGCCCCATGCGCGGTGTTGCCGCGCACAGAGCGAATCAGCGTGTTTACACCGTCAATTCGAAAAACCGGCTCTCCGTTGAAACTTTTAATGCCGGAGCCGTCGCCGTCGCCGGAGCCGTCGCCGTCGCCGTAGCCGTAGCCGG
>OGOO01000314.1_pt1 | contig 62093 bp, 93 predicted proteins | sample 1552651 | NCBI WGS metagenome assembly OGOO01 (sample SAMEA2580118, study PRJEB22360) | human gut metagenome | biome: human gut; feature: human-associated habitat; material: faeces | place: Denmark | collected 2008/2010 | reverse complement strand
AAAAAATATAGGAGGATATTAAATTATGTCTAAATTTGTATTAGCTTCCGTTGGTACGGTTCAATTTTTTGACCAATCTAGCGGAGACTTAATTGTAACAAGTAAGACATTAGTAGATAGTGGTATTAATTTTTCTGTGACGGCAGAAGATATTCGTGGTGGTATGGCAAACGCTCTTTTAAGTCGTTACCTACATGATTCTGCAATGGCTCTTACATTGACAGACGCTTTGTTTGATTTCAGTTATATGGCATTGAACGTTGGAGGGACAATTCAAACTGGTGCAGATGTTCTTACATTAGAGCAAGTTACTACAACTGTAGCAAATAAAATTACAGTAAAATATACACCTCAAAAGTTTGGTAATTTTGGTGTAATTGGATGGTATTCTTTACCATCAGAAGATAATTGGACTACAATTACTTTTGACCCAGATACTAAAACTGCAAATGTAGCTGACCTACCACAAGGAACAACTGTTTGTGTTAAGTATACTAAGACAGATGCAAGTGCTGAACAATTTACTGTAAGTTCTGCATTTATTCCTGCTCAAGTATATGGTGTACTCACATTGCCTTTGTTTAAGGCTGGCACAGACGTTAAGCAATTTTCAAATAGCTCTAAGGTTGGCGAAGTTCAAGTAGAAATCCCTAACTTTATGTTTGATGGAACTATGGAACTTGCATTAACATCTGCTGGAACTACAACCACACCTTTAAGTGGTAATGCTCTTGCAACATTTACAGGTCTTGAAGGTTGTGATTCTAATGATGGTTACTATGCTAAGTTAAAGCAAATTACCTATAACAAAGATGAATTTGCTGATGTAAAGGCTATTGTTGTAGCCGATGCTAATGTAGAATTAAAGGCTACGGAAACACAAACTTTACAAGTATATGCTATTTATAGTGGCATTAAAGCCCCCAAACTCATTGACAATTCAAAATTAACCTTCACCAGTAGCAATGATACTTATGCTTCTGTTGATGCAAAAGGTGTAGTTACTGCTAATGCAGAAGGTCATGCGGATATTGAAATTGTGGTAAAAAATAAAAATACATTGATGACTGCCGCAGTTGTAGATGTTCAAGCATAAAAATAACTAAGTTGAAAAGGAGGGTCTTTATGACTCTCCTTAATTAAAAAGACTTGACAAAAGTTAAAAGACGAAGTATAATATATTTATAAGGTTGATGGATAATCAATAAAGTGCAATTAGTTAAATATATAAATTTGCTAATCCTACCTTCAAAAAAAGAAGGAGTTTATAAGTATGTTATTAACAGAAGAAGTTGAAGTTCCGTATGGGTCTAAGACTCATACATATTATGAAGAATTAGGTTATTATTTTGAAAAAATAGAAACAAAAAAGCCTATTTTAAGAAATAGAAATGGCAAAATGGTAAGAGACTATCAAAAACAAATAAAACACTTACCTGCCATTGTTAAGGTAAAAGATTTATCATATGGAAGCAGTGTAAAAGTAGAATGTAATTGTGACAGATGTGATAAAATAATGACAATGTGTTATTGCACATATAAAAAAATTAATCATAATGGAAAAACGTATTGTCAAAGCTGTGCTAATTTATTATTTCATTCAGGGGAAAATAACGCTAGATGGAATTTTAACAAAACAAAAGAAGAACGTGAATTACAAAGAAATTCAAGTGAGTATTTTATGTTTTGCAAGAATGTATTAAATAGAGATGCATATACTTGTCAATGTTGTGGTTCTAAAAACAATATTCAAGTTCATCATCTCGATGGATATGACTGGTGCAAAGAAAAAAGAACAGAAGTTGAAAATGGGATAACATTATGCGAAATTTGTCATAAAAATTTTCATATGATATACGGAAAAGGTAGAAATACTAAAGAACAATTTGAAGAATGGCTTAATAAAACAATAAATGATTTATCTGTTAAAAATAGTAAATTATTTGTTTGTAAAATTGCTTATTGTGCTGAAACAAAAGAATTTATATATAATATACAAGACTATTGTAGAAAACACAATTTAGACCCAAGCACAATATATAATTGTTGTAATCATAATAAAAGTTTATCCTATAAAGGGAAACATTACTTTTGGGTAGATGAATTAAACGAGTGTAATATAGAAGAAGATGCTATAAGATTAGCAAAAGAAATAGAAGATAGAAAAATTGAAACAATGTATCAACAAAGAAAAGATTCAGCAAAAGCAAGAAGTAAAGAAGTTGTTCAATTAACAAAAGATAATGATTTTGTGAAAAAATACGAATCATTATGTTCTGTAAAACAATATGGATATAGTGTTGGAGCTGTTTCAAATTGTTGCAATAAATTAAAAAATCATAAAACTCATAAAGGGTGTAGATGGGTTTTTGCAGAAGAATATTATAATGATATATAGAAAGGTGGCTTATGAATGAATTATATGTCAAATATACCTCAAATGGGAGCATATAATAATATTGGGATGAATAATAATATTCCACAATTTTCTCCTCAAATGAATATGTATCAATCTCAACAAACGCAACAAATTCAAAACAATCAACAACAAAATAATGGTACTCCGTTTATAATGGTATCAAATATGAAAGAAGCTAAAGAAAAGATTCTTCCATACGGTAGCACGGTTTGGATGCGTGACGCAAGTGAAAATTATCTGTATGTCAAGGGAATATCTTTAACGGGTGACCCCTCATTTCATGTATTAAAGGTTGAAGATGTGACAGACCAAATGTTAAACAATAATGGTCAAACTCAAAACAATAATCAATTTGTTCAAATCCAAGATTTTAACTTATTAAATCAAAAGGTTGAACAGTTGCAGAATAGTGTGAACTATTACAGTGATATTTTAAATAAGGCAATGACTCCGACTCAACAAGTAGTTGAAGAACCTAAAAAGGTCGGTAGACCTCCAAAAACTGAGAAAGTTGGTGAGGTAAATGGCTAATTTTTGGGATTCTATAGGTGGAGCTAAACCACAATTACAAGGTAATAATTTTAATTTACAAGGATTTTTGAAATTTGCTCAAGAAATGAAGGGCAAAGACCCTAATGTGGTATTACAACAAATGATACAAAATGGTCAAGTAACACAAGACCAAGTAAATAATGTAAAGCAACAAGCACAAGGAATAGAACAAATGTTGAAAACATTAGGAGTTCGATTATAAAATAGAAAGGTGGCAAAGAAACATTAGTTACATTTCCAAGTAACTGATAAAATGAAATGAAAAGATTATATGTAGTTTACAACGCTACATTAGGTATGCTTAAAGGAGGTGTATCTAGTGTTAATTTGTAAATATAGATTATATACAATCTCTAGTGCATCTCTTTTAGATATATAATATATCTATATAATGGGTGCGCAACATTATGTATGGTGTATTAACAACTAATAAACTATATTTTATAATGTAAAGGAGATTATAACATGGCAATGGATGGAAACGGATTAAGCGTAGCAGATGCAATGGCTTTAGCAAATGGAAGAGATGGTGGCGGTCTATTCGGAGGCGGCACAAGTGGTGGTATTCTAGCTCTTATTATCATCTTCATACTTTTGTTCGGTACGGGAAGCGGTTTTGGATTCGGTGGTAATGGTGCAGCAGCAACTCAAGCAGATATTCAAAGAGGCTTTGATACACGAACAATCGTTTCTAAACTTGACGGAATTACTAACGGAATTTGTGATGCAAGTTATGCTAATGCTAATCTTATTAACAATGTAAGGTTTGATACTATGCAAGGCTTTAACAGTGTAAATCAAGGCATTGCTAATTTAGGTTATGAGCAACAAAATTGTTGCTGTACCACTAACCGCAATATCGACAGCTTAAAGTATGAAAATGCACAAAACACTTGTGCAATCGTAAATGCTATTCATGCTGATGGCGAAGCAACAAGAGCTTTAATGCAAGCTAACACTGTTCAAGAACTTAGAGATAAGCTACAAGAACGTGATAACACAATTTCTAACTTTATGCAAAGTCAAGGGCTTTTAACCGCACTTGGTAGATACGTAACCAATCCTCCTTGTTATCAAGGTTACAATGGATATGGGTACGGATATGGTTGTGGATGCAACACTGGCGTAACCGTAGCATAATAAACAGACATTCAATAAGGGTGTCTGAAACATGACACCCTTTAAAGAAGGGAGAATATCATGTTAGAAGTTGGAAACACAAGTACAACAGCTTTGACAGCTAATGCAAAAATTCCATTTACAACAGTGTTCTTTAACACTAACAATAGGACTTCTTTTGACTCTGCGAACAACGCATTAGTCATTAAAAGGCGTGGAATTTATAAGGTTGGCGGTAGTTTTGTTTTTACAGCTACTGGTGCAGGAAATGTATCAATTTCCATGTATGTAAATGGAGCTTCTGAACCTACTGCTGTATCAACTTTTACTGCTATAGCTGGTAGCACATATACTTTTACCATTCCATCAAAATATATTAAAGCAATCCCATCTGTAAGCGGAAGTACAATTCCTATTACTTTCGTAGTGAGTGCTGATGGTACTTTAAATAGGGCTAATGCTTATGTGTATTACAATGAAACTGTAAATGAGCAATAATAGACAATGGGAAGCTCTTGACGCTTTAAGTGTTATTAGCTTCCTTATTGGTTGGTTTAACTTCTTTGAGAATGTTGACCAATCAACTATACAAGATGCTATACAAGATGCAGTAAGTGATATACATGAGCATTTAGAAGAGCAAGACAAAAAGATGGATGCTATAATAGAAATGTTAGGTGGTGAAAGTCAGTGAAAGATAGAGAAATAATCGAAAAATATATGAAGTCTTTGAAAGAAGAACTTTGTATGTATTCCGAAAATCTGTCTGAAAAGACTCTTCCTTATATTGATACTTTAAAGTGTCGATATAATAAATGGGAAAAGGATTTATGTAAACTTGACGGAACATGGGTCAAGAAAGAAAAACATAAAGATGACAGAGAACGAACAGATATTGAAGAAACAGAAATAGACGAAAAATTGTATGATGCTGTAGATGAATTTGCTGACTATAAGAAGTATAAAGATGAGTACAAGAAGACTGGAAGTAATGACAGTTTAGCTATGTCACATCAAGAACTTGGACACTTCTTAACTAACCTTAAAGATATGTTCAAGGAACTTAATGAGCACAGTAAAGACAATACAGAAGAACGTGCTATGGTTAAAAGCACAATCAAAGAAATATATCAACTTTTTAGTTAGTGAGGTGTAATATGGTAATTATACAAAACATTTCTCACGACATAAAAGAAAAGATACATGACGCTGATAAAGATATTCGTAAGGCTATTGACCTTAAACACGAATATCCAAGTTTAGCAAATGATTATTATGAGTTCTCAGTAGAACGGATGCAAGAAGCTATGGATTTACATTCAGAAGTGGTTAAAATCATTGACGAATACAGAAAAGAAAATGGTGAACCTCCTGCTACTATGAGTGCTCTTTGGGATTTTTCTCATAAAATAATCATGGAAGAAGCAGACGATGTTAAGATATTACAAGAGCATTACAAAAAGCTGTAATGCCAACAAGGGGTAGTTTAGGCTATCCCTTTTACATATATAAGGGGCGAGGTAATACTTGCCCCTACTAAGGAGTGAGAATAAATATGTGTCAACATATGTATTATAAAGATGAAACAGAATATTTTCCAAGACTGTATTGCAACATTGACGATAAGATATGTATATATGCTAAACAATGCTTAAAGGAAAATAAATTCGTACCAAATGGAAATTTATGGAAGGAATGTTACAAGATGATTGAAGATAAAATTAAAGAAATCCCACAAGGTTCTTATTATGTGCAATCATATAGACCGAATAGAAGTGGAAAATTATTCTTATATGTTGTAATCAATGACCATGTTGAAAAGATACCAACAGAATTAACATCTATTGACCAAGATTATGTATATCTTAAAGAAGGACTTGACCGATATGAAGTTTCTCTTACACCTTTTAAGGTAACTAGAAAGAAATAGGATGAAAAGGAAAGCAATAAAACAAGGCGAGGTTTGGATGTGCAATTTGCCTAAAGGCGAAGATTCAGAGCAAATGGGTGTACGACCATGTTTAGTAATGAGCTTGGATATTAGAAATGAAACAAGTTCAAACGTGTTTGTATTCCCCATAACCCACGCCAAGAAGAAAGATCAACCTTGCCATTATATATTATACAAAGAGCATTATCCATTCTTTACCTATAAGGAAAATACTGTATTATGTGAAGAGGGTAGAAGTATAAGCAAGAATAGATTAGATAGATGTATAGGGGTTATCTTTGCAAAGGACTTAATTGAAATATTAAAATGCAAAGAATTTGTATTTGTTGAAAAAAATGATTGACAGCCTTCTTTCTTTGTGGTATAATAAGACCATATTAAAGAAAGGAGGCTGTAGAATGATTAAGAAATTCATTGTGTCTTTATCTTCTATCATTGGTATATCTTACATTGTATACTATACAAGTAAATATTATATTGAAAGACAACTATGCTTCACAGATAACATGCTCATTCCTTGGACAATTATATCCTCTTGTATCATTGTTGCCTTAATAATTGGTCTATTTTCTTTATGGAAAGTAGATAAGATAGAAAGACAGAATAATGAAATGAAATCAATATTGCTAAAGTTGACAGAAGATTCAGAAGAATATTATGATTCATTATGTCACCACTTGCAAAATAGTAGAGAATTAAGTTTAGATATTTTTGACAAAATGCAAGAAAGGAATTAGTGATGAATCAGCAAAAATGGTTTAGCCGTAACAACTTTAGCGACAACTATGATTATGCTGAAAAGGTGCTAAAGAGGTTTAATCTTGACAAGTATCATTTTGCCTATGATAGTGGTGAATTAGCTTTATTGATTGAAAGTGGATTAAAGAAATATAAGGTGGTAGCTGATGAAGTGGAATGTTTGATGAAGATTTATAGGTGTGATGTTCATGTAAATTTTGGCAAGCACACCAAAGAAAACTTGGTACTCAAAAAGACGTTTAATGACGATTGCATATGGAATAGTATCAAGTGGATTGCAAAGGATTCAAAATTGTAATCGTACATAGTTTTTCCTCTTGACTTTTCCTCCTTTATATGGTATAATGTATATATCAGATAAAGGAGGATATTTATTATGTTAAGAAAGATTGTAATTGATTTTGTGTTGTTTAGTGGTATTGAAGGATTTTTACTGTGTTTGTTCTTTGAAAGAATAGGCAACTGTAGAAAATTCAAATGGTATGAATGGTTAATATTAAGTTTAGGAAATTGCTTAATTAGCAAATTATTACCACCTTTACTGTATCAAGTAATCATACTTATTTGGTTGACCACATTTTTATATATTTCAAATAATTTAAGTATATTTAAAAGTATTAAGCTATCCATTTGTAGTATGGGATTTTTCTTAATATGTGAAATGTTATTTGCAATGTTTTATGATTTTTTATTAAATATTGATTTTTCTACTTTAGGTAAAATTAAAGCATTTATGTTTATGATACCAATAAGGTTTGTAGAAATTTTATTTATAAGGAGATGGGACACTATGAAACTTTGGTTTGGTGGCATAGTTCGTAAGTAATTACAACTACAACAAAAGGTCTTGTCGGCTCTCCCTAAGAACCGAAGTACATAGAAAAGGAGTGTTGATATGTTAGACAAACTACAATTGTTCTTGAAGTCTAAAATTGGTCAACCTTGGGCTTATTATATAACTTGCATTGTCTATCTTATATTAACATTCGGTGGACTAATAGGCATAGGTTATCTATTTGGTGTTTGGTGGCAAATGCTTGTGTTAGGAATTTGTTTGAGTTTAGCTCGCAATTACACAATGGGCTACCACTGTAATACAAATGTGCATTGTTTTATCATTAGTTCAATAATCGGTATAATGTTCTCTATTATCTCACAGACTATTCCTATATGGGTAGTCTTTTTATTATGCTTATATTCTTGCGTAGATATTTACAAGAAAGCACCGATAGAGTTAAATGCAGAACATGAAGGAAAAGATGAGGACTGGCATTTCAAAAGGGTTGTATTGATTATGACTATTTATATGGCTATTTCTCTTATAACATATTATTTTGGATTAGAACAATTATGTAAATGTGTATTATTAAGTCTTGTAATGACAGACTTATTACTATTTAAGAACCATAAAGAATATATATAGAGGGGATAGATATATGGAAGATAATCAAGAATTACACGACCTTAAAGCCAAGGTTAATAAAATAGAATATACGGAAATCAAAGAATTAAAAGATGAAATCCAACAAGTAAAAATTAACCTTAACACAAACAATATTTTAACAAAGCAATGTATTGAAAGCAATGATAAAATGTCAAGTACATTAGATACATTAAAGGACACAATGATTGAAGTGGCTCAAAGTGTTAAGGATAGTAATAGAGTAACATCAGAATTGGCTTCAACAGTAAAAGATTTGAATGATAAAGTAAAGAATGTTGAAAGCACAATGGACAAGAAATTTGATGAAGTAAATGAACGAATGGAAGTTATTGATGATAAAGGTAAATTTGATTGGATATTATTCTTAAAGCATAATGCAGTTAGTATTTTACTTGGAATAGGTGCTTTAATTTATGCTTTATCACAACTTGGAATAAACCTATAATGGAGGTAATACATGGTAACAATAGCAAGAATTGGCGGTCAAGTTGAACAAGCAACCGCAGAATTATATGGTCTATCCACTGATAATAAGCCTATTATGGATGATATTCCTAATGCCTCTACATTTTATGAGATGGACACAAGTGTTGCATTTTTATATGATGCAGAAAATAAACAATGGTTAGAACAATAGGAGGGTAATATGGACATAATTGATATTGCACTCTCAAAGAAATATACAGATGAATCATTAAAAGGTATTGCTGGCACTTTAGCTGGTAAGAATTGCACTATTAAATCAACTACTAAAATAGATGGTGTCACAACTGTTGTATTCGCATGGACAGCAGATGATGGAACAGAAAAGATAACAACCATTCAAGTTAATGATGGTGGCGGCAGTGGAACTGATGACTACGAAGATTTAATCAACAGACCTAAGATTGAAGGTGTTGATTTAATTGGTAACAAAACCTTTGAAGATTTAGGTGTTGCAAGTGCTACTGATTTAGCACAGACAGACGGACATTTACAAGATTTGGCAGACTTAGTAGGTGACAAGGCTAATCTACCTATGCCAAATGAAACAGTGGTTAATAATATTGAATATGTTGATACAAAAGTTGATGGTCTAATTGATGATAATGCAACTGGACTGGCTAAGACATTTTCAAGTGACAAGATTGCAAAGACATTTGCAATACTTGAAGAAGTAAACGAACGTATACCTCAATATGAAATCATGCCTATTGCAACAGAATCTTGTGGCGGTCAAGTAGTTCAATTTATTGGAACAAGTACAAGTGATTATACACATGGATATTTTTATGAGTGAGTTCAAAATAATGGGGCATATAAATGGACAAATATAAAAATTCAAGAAAGTATTATCACACAAGAACAATATCAAAGCATATTAAGTAGATTAGATGCTTTGGAAAATAAACAATAAATAGAAGGGAGGCTCATAGAAGTTGACAACGGATGATTATTTGTCTGAAATTAGCAAACGGTCTGATAGATTTGGTTCACAATTAAACAAACTTATGGATTTTTGTGGAGTAAATTGTTTAGTAGACGTTAGTTATGATATGGCAAAAATGTTTTACGAAAAAATGGTCAGAGAAAATATAGATGATAGTATTTAATGTTAGCTTCTATGAAGCTGATTATGGAGAGGTGGAAACATCTCTCCATTTTTTAATTTAGGATGGGTAAGACACCCATCCGTACATAGAAAGGGAAAGAATATTATGAAATTAAATAGGAATTACTTAACAAGCACTGAACTTATGGATATTGTAAAGGAATTAGTTCAACATGATAATGTAGTTGAAAGAGAAATTATCAAGATTGCTATGTTGGTTCAAATATTAACTGATTGTGAGAAAAAGGAAACTGCTAATGATTATTATGATGAATATGTTCAACAAAAAGATATAGACTTTGAAATTGATGTATGTAATGCCTATATGGTTGATAAATTAGTAGATAAGGAATTGTCCATTGACCATTTAGTAAAAGCATTTATGGAAAATTTAAGTAAGCAATTAAATGGATTTGACTTGAATGAAAGTATTGACGAACTTAAAGGTGTGATGAGTAATGGCAATAAATAGCTTTGCTGGATTGCAAGCACAAGTAGCAATTAAATTAGAACAAGCTATTGATTTAACTATGAAACATTTTGAACAAGAATTATATAATTGTATTCAAAGTGAAGTATATAGTTATGACCAAGAGTGGTATATAAGAACAAATGAGCTACTTGATAATTGGGAAATTGTTACTACAAAAAGTAAAAATTCTGTTGAAAGCGAATTGTCGTTTAGTAAATCAATAAGCCATAGTGGAAGTCCATTATTTCAACATGGATTTGAATTTATCAATGGTGGCAATACGTTTTTAAGTAATCAATCATTGCTAGAAATAATTGAAGATGGGAAAATAGGTGCTATTGCTAATTTCCCACAAATAGGAAGTAGACCGTTTTGGTCGGAATTTTGGAAAATTGTAGATAGAGATTTAAACAAGGTATTTATACAAAATTGTCAATCTGTTGGCTTACCGATTCAACAAGGACAATTTAGTTATAGTTAAAGGAGAAAAGATATGATAACTTTAGGGTTAGATATGAGTAGTAAGAAAAGTGGTTATAGTCTTTTCAATGATAAAGAATTAAAACTATACGGTCTTTGGGAAATACCTGAAGACATTACTGAATGGCGTGATAGAATTGTGTGGATGGGTAGACAGTTGGATAGTTTTGTAAAGGAACATAAAGTAGATCAAGTGTTTGTAGAGGATGTTCCTTTATCTATGGCTAATCCACAAACACTGAAAATTCTATCGGCATTACAAGGAATGATTATATCCGTGTGTACTCTTAATAATCTTAAAGTATCATTTATTGGAGTATCACAATGGAGAAGTGCTTTAGGATTATTTACAGGCACAAGAAAAGGAACGACAAGAGAAGAAATGAAGAAATCAAGTGTTGAATATGCTAATAAGACATTTGATTTAGATTTGGTATGGAAGAGTAAATCAAGTAAAAAAAATCAAGATGACTTGAGTGATGCGATAAATGTAGCTTGGTCACAGTTGATTGATAAGAAACAATTTGGTCGGAGGTGATTAGATGGCTTTACAAGATTTTACACTTAATTTAAAAGCCAATGCTGATGCTTTAGATCAATCAATTAAAAAAGTTACGGATAGGACTTATACAGTTAAATTAAAAGCTGATGGTAGTTCTATAAGAACATTAACTCAAGATGTTACAAGTGCTGATGGTAAACTACAAGGTGTAGTTAAAACCATGACCAAATTTGATGCGCAAGGAAGAGAATTAAATACAACTATTACTCAAAGTGCAAAATATGTTAAAACATGGGGTCAAGAGTTTAGCGATTCATTTGGCAAGGTCTTGAGATTCGGTACAATTACGGCTATTATTGGAGCTTTTACGAAAGCTATGTATGATGCCATTGATGTTGTTAAAGAGTTTGACGATGCCATGACCGATTTAAGAAAAGTTTCTGATTTAGAAGGTCAAGCATTAGACGATTATACGAAAAAGCTAGGAAAATTAGGAGAAACCGTTGCAAGAACGAGAGTCGAGATGACTCAAAATGCAACAATCTTCAAACAAGCTGGTTATTCTGATGACGATGCGGCAACATTGGCTAGAGTAGCCGCCCTCTATCAGAACGTAGCGGATTCAGAGGTGTCTGCTCAAGAGGCAGGACAGTTTGTTGTATCACAACTTAAAGCGTATGGATTAGCCGCTTCTGATGCCGCTAGTATTGTTGATAAGTTAAATGCCGTATCTAATAATTATTCCGTTTCTAACAGTGATTTAGCGATTGGTTTAACTAAATCAGCCGCCGCATTGCAGACATTAGGAAATACACAAGATGAAGTCATGGGCTTATTAACGGCTGGTACTGAACAGCTTACAGGTCAAGCATCCAAAGTTGGTAAGGGATTACAAACAATCGGTATCAATATTGCACAAGTAGCAACAGAAGCAGGAGAATTATCATATGAAGTAGGAAATACTACAAAGACAATTTCTTTATTAGACGAAGCCACTGGTGATATGCGCTCCACTTTTGATGTTCTTAGTGATATTGCAAAAGATTGGAATAGTATGACCGATGCTCAACAAACTGCAATATCAAATGCTTTGGCTGGTAAGACGAGATTCGATGTGTTCGCCGCAGTTATGACCCGTTTTGACGATGCAATATCAGCAACAACTACATCTATGAAGTCATTTGGCAGTGCAGAAGAAGAAAATGCAAAATACATGGAAAGTATGTCTGCTAAAATTGCTTTATTAAAGCAACAATTTCAAGAGCTTGTATTGGGCGATGGCGGTCTTGAAAAAGTAGGCAAGATATTTTTAGACTTAGGCATAAATACATTAAAATTAGTCAATGATTTGGGTGGACTTAAAACTGTATTAGTTGCGTTAGTTGGTGTAATTGCTACAATAAAGGCTGATTCAGTATTAAACGGATTAACAAAAATAACAAATATTATTCCTAATTTAATAGCAAATGTTGGTAAATTGGGAACAGTGTTTAATCTTATTGTATCTTCTCAAATTGATGAGGCATTATCTGGTGGTGCTATTCAAGCAATGTCTTTATCTCAAGCATTACAAGCGGCTGGTGTTTCTGCTAGTGTAGCCCAAGTTGCAATAGGGGGCTTATTTGCGGTATTAACTGCTGGTATTGCTATATATAGTCGTTTAAAACAAGAGCAAGAACAAGCAACACAAAATGCTATTGACAGTGCAAATAGTTTTAAATCATATAGTGATACATTAGGTAATACTTTAAGTAAAATACAAAGTGAATCTACAACAAAATCACAACTTCTTGAAATCAATAAATCATTAAATGATTCTTATGATAACGAATCTGAAAAATTAAAAGATATAAATGATTTAAGGGCTGAGAACGTTGAGCTACTACATCAAGAGGCGGTTGCTAAAGCAGAACAAACTCAACATGAAATTGGAGCAGAAGCAACAAAACAAAGAAGATATTTACAATCTTCTAATATAGGTCAAGAATCTGATTATGAAAGGGTAGAAGGATTAACAGGAACCCCAGAAGAAAGACTTAAAAAGGCAACTGGATCATTAAAAGAATTTGAAGCAAATCAAGAAAATTTAAGTAATGCTGAATTGAGAAGATATTCCGCTTTAAGTTCTTATTATAATAAATTAAGTGCCGATGTTGAAAATGCTAAGAATGTTGTAGAAACTTATGATGAGGCACAAAAAATAGCCAACTCATCAACAGATGAATGGTCTAAAACAGTACAAGAAAATTCAGCAGAATTAGAAAATCAAGGAAGCCAAGTTCAATTCACTGATGAAGAAATACAACAATATGCAGATGATATGGGTATTTCTTTTGAGGAAGCTAAAGATCAATTAAAAAGTTTCAATGGTGGAATTGATGATACCGCTACAGATATTGATACATTAGCGAAATCAATAGGTGTATCAGTAGACGAACTTCAAAATTTTGCTGATACAATGGGTCTTTCTATTGACAGTGCGGCAGAAATCCTTCCTAGATTCAACGAATGGAATGAAGCTGTTGATGATATTCAATCATCTTATGAAATCTTAACTCAGGCAGTTGAGGAATATAATGAACAAGGTGGCTATACCACTGATACTCTACAACAACTATTGACTTTAGACCCAGCTTATCTCGCGGCTTTACAAGAAGAAAATGGTCAATTAACAATCAATACACAAATGTTAATGACTAAAGTGCAAGCACAAGCAGAAGAAGCTAAACAAATCATTTATAATACTGCAATAGAAAAATTAAATGCTGTTGCTAGTGGTGAAGCCGGTAATGCTACGGAGACAGCAGGACAACAACATAATAATGCTGTAGCTGGAATTGATGCTGAAACTGGTTCATTAAATGAAAATACTAAAGCTAAACTAGCTAACGCAGTGGCAGAAGCTAGAGGTCGTGGAGGCGGTGCGTCTGAGGGTGAAATAAACAAAATTTTGTCCGAGATGACCAATCAATTAAAAGCAGTTGACAATTGGGCGAATACTACTGCGAAAAATTTCTCTAAAGGTATGGGAAAAGCCGCAAAAGCTACAAACAAAGCTACCAAAGCCGTTAAAGAACAGAAATCTGCCACAGAGACTTTAAAGGATAAATACAAGACAGTAATCGACTTTATCATAAAACAATATGATAAACAGATTGACAAGATAAAAGAAGCTAAAGATGCCGCAATTAAATCTGTAGAATCTCAAATTAAGGCTCTTGAAAAGGAGAAGGATTCTAAGGTCAAGGCTATTGATGCTGAGATTACTGCTTTGCAACGTGAACGTGATGCAAGAGAAAAGTATTGGCAAGACCAACTTGATAAACTTGAAAAAGAAAATGATGAACGTGAACGGAACATTGCTTTACAAGAGAAACAACAAGCATTAGCGTTAGCCCAACAAACTAATGTCATGGTGCTTAAAGATGGTCAATTTCAATATACACAAGATGAAACTGCTGTTTCTGGCGCTGAACAAGACTTAGCACAACAAGAAGACCAAAATGAATATGAACGTCAAAAAGAACTCATTGAAGAACTTAGAGATACAGAACTTGAATGGTATGATGAGCGTATTCAATCCTTAGAAGATTATAAAGATCAAGTTGAAGAGTATTATGAGAATCAGATTGAACAACTTGAAGAATACAAAGAATATCTTGAAGAATATTATGAAGCTCAGATTGAAGCATTAAAAGCCGAAAAAGATGCTGTCAACGAAACACTTGAAGAAGGTGTGGCTAACCAACAAGAATATTGGGACAAGATGAAGGAACAGTTACAATCCTTTGTTGAAGAATGGAACGCTTTGGTTGGCGAAATGACATTCCCTAATATAAGTGGAAGTGGTATTAGTTTAAGTGCTGTCGGTGGTAAGATTACTGCTTCAATGGGTGGTAAATCCACAGGTGACAACAAAGTATCTGCTTATGCAAGTGGTAAAGGTTCAATCAGTGATTCTGAAATTGCTGTAGTAGGAGAAAATCCTAAGTATCGTGAACTTGTAATCGGTTCTAAGCTGAACAACGACCAAGGTGTTGTAATGAATTTGAAGCGTGGTAGCGGCGTTGTTAATGCTGGTACAACAAACACACTTGCTAGTATATTCAATTCATTAAACGGTCAAAAGTCAGTTGGTCAACCTGTAAGCAATAGTAATCAATCTATGAGTATTCAGATAGGCTCAATTAATTTACCAGAAGTAAAAGATGGTCAAGGATTTATTGATTATTTACAGAACTTTAGTGCAGATATTACACAACAATCATTTAGAAGAGCATAGATTTTGAGGGGTTGAAACATACCCCTTGTACATATTAAGGAGGGCATTTGTATGTCTATGGAAAAAGATAAAATTGCCTATGAGCAGTTATTACAAGGTATTCAATCATATGTCAATAAATGCCTTGAAGAAAGTAACCGAGATATTACAACAACAGGTAAGATTGTAGAGGTTGTTGAAGATGGTGGTTACACAGTTGAAATAAATGGAGTACAGTATTCAGATATTGATACAATAGGTGGAGAATGTACTTTAAATGAAATGGTCAAAGTAGTTATACCACAAGGTCAATATAACAATATGTTTATATTAAAAGGTGGTAGCGGTAGTAGTGGAAGTGTTACTCCAACTCCTAGTGTAAGTAGAGTATCAAGCGTAAATGGTAAAACGGGCGATGTTACACTTAATTATAATGACGTTGGAGCATTACCAAACAGCTATAAAACTAAACTAGACTTATGGGATTTAATAGTTAACACTGATGGTAGTTTGACTTTACAATATAATGGAGGTTGACAATGGCTCAAATTATTGACTTATTGAAAAATACAAGTTTTGAAGATAAAATGGACTTATTAATTAAAGCTATTTTAAAAGGAGAAAATTGGGATTATACCCAATTATATAATAAACCTAGTATCAATGGTAATACACTTGAAGGAAATAAAACTAATGCGCAATTAGGTATTCCTACTAAAACAAGTGACTTAACTAACGATAGTTGGTTTGTATCAGATAAAAATTATGTTCATACAGATAATAATTATACAGATTTAGACAAAATAAGTGTTTCATTGGTTAAAGATAAAGTTGACAAAATAGATGGTAAAGGTCTGTCTACAAATGACCTTACAGATGAGTTAAAAGCTGATTATGATGATGCCGTATTACAAGCTCACACACATAGCAATAAAACTATTTTAGATAATACTACTGCTAGTTATATAACAGAAGAAAAAACAAAGTTAAGTGGTATTGAGAACAATGCACAAAAGAACACTGTAATAGGTGTTAAAGGTGAAGTTGAAACCGATTATAGAGTTGGCAATGTAAATATCACAAAGAAAAACATAGGTCTTGGAAATGTTGCCAATGAACGTCAATGGTCTGCAACTAATCACCCTACTACAATGAGCGGTTATGGTATCACTGATGGAGCAAGTATCACAGATTATAATACATTAAAAGGTCGTGTAGGTACTAATGAAGATAACATTGCTATGTTAGATAGTGATGTCGAAGGTCTAACTACAGATGTAGACACGTTGAAAACTGATATGACTACTGTTAAAGGTGCTGTAACTACAATTCAAGGTAATTATGTACCTAAGACAAGAAAGGTTAATGGGAAGGCTTTAAGTGCTGATATTACATTAGTGGCAAGTGATGTTAAAGCAATTCCAACAAGTCAAAAAGGTACGTCTAATGGTGTTGCTGAATTAGATGCAAATGGACTTGTGCCTAGTTCTCAACTTCCAAGCTATGTCGATGACGTACTTGAATATGATACAAAGACAGACTTTCCTACAAATGGCGAAAGCGGAAAGATTTATATAGCAACTGACACAAATTTACAATATAGATGGACTGGAACACAATATGCTGAAATTAGTTCTAGCCTTGCTTTAGGTGAAACAAGTTCAACGGCTTATCGTGGTGATAGGGGTAAAATAGCTTATGACCATAGCCAAAAAACAAGTGGTAATCCTCATAAGGTTACAAAGAATGATGTAGGATTAAGTAACGTTCCTAACGTTGCTACAAATGACCAAACTCCGACTTTCACAGAATCGACAACTCTAACCAAACTTGTAAGTGGCGAAAAATTGTCTGTAGCTTTTGGTAAAATTTCTAAAGCCATTACAGATTTAATTAACCATATTGAGAATAAAAATAATCCACATAAAGTAACTAAAACACAAGTAGGATTAGGTAATGTAGGTAACTTTAAAGCGGTATCTACAGTTGCTTCACAAGGATTAACCGATACAGAGAAATCTAATGCAAGAACTAATATAGGAGCTGGAACAAGTAATTTTAGTGGTTCTTATGATGATCTTACAAATAAGCCAACCACATTTCCACCTTCCGCACATAATCATGACGATAGATATTATACTGAAACTGAAATAGATAAAAAATTAAATGGCAAAGTTGATTTATCTGCGAATGGCGTTAGCAAAGCTATTAACAAATTACTCACAGCACAGGCTGTCCCTACTGATGGGGATTATTATGTAGTTCAGTATGCTAATGGTGGAGAAACACATACTGAATATTATCGTAAACCAGTGAGTACCTTATGGTCTTATATAAAATCTAAACTTGCTAGTGTTGCTACTAGCGGATCTTATAATGATCTATCTGACAAACCAACTTTCTTAGCTGGTGGTTCACAAACAACAACATCAACCGCTGACAGTGGAAGTAATGTATTTACTTTTACAAAATCAGATGGAACAAATGCAACTTTTACAGTTAAGAACGGTAGCAAAGGTTCAACTGGCGCAAATGGTACTTCTGCTGGTTTTGGAACTCCTACCGCTAGTATAGATGACAATATAGGCACTCCAAGTGTAACAGTAACAGCGAGTGGTTCTAATACTGCTAAAGTATTTAACTTTGCTTTCAAGAATCTTAAAGGAAACACAGGAGCAACGGGAACTAGGGGGTCAGTAATTAACTATGGTACAGCTATTACGGGAACTTCAACAACTGCTACTGCATTTTCGGGTTCTGGGTTATCATCTTCTTTAGTTAATGATATGTATATTAACACTTCTACATTTTATTTATATAGATGTACTGTTGCTGGAAATGCGGCTAATGCTAAATGGGTGTATGTAGGAAGCATTAAAGGAGTAAAAGGTGAAAAAGGTGCAAATGGTGTAACACCAACAATTAAAGCCGCCGCTGGTGCAAACATAGGTGCGGTTGGTACTCCAAGTGTTACCGCAAGCACAAGCGGTACTACTACTACTTTTACTTTTAATAATCTCAAAGGTGAAAAGGGTACAAATGCAACTACTACCGCAACTGGTACTGCAACTACTGCTGGATTAACAAAACTTTACACAGGCACAGGCACGGCAACTGATGGAACTATGACACAATCAGCAATAAGCAATAAATTAAATAATAAAGCACAAAGTGTTGTATTGGCATCAGACTCTAATCTAAATAATATTACAACACCCGGATTTTATAGTTGTGGTGGTGGAAATTCAATATCTAATAAACCATCTGGTGTAGATGCTATAGGACTTATTGTTGTTCATAACGCAAGTGGGTCATATTATACACAGATTTTAACAAATTCGACTAACTCAAACACTTATAGACGAACGTGCCATAATGGCACTTGGAGCAATTGGACACAGGACATATATACCGATACAAACACTTGGAAAGCTAATAGTTCATCATCTGAGGGATATGTTGCTAAAGGATCTGGTCAAGCAAATAAAGTTTGGAAAACTGATGCTAATGGCAACCCTGCGTGGAGAAATGATGATAATACAACTTATAAAGATGCTACAACTTCTGCTCATGGCTTGATGACTGCTACTATGGTGACGAAGCTTAATGGCATCGCCGAAGGGGCTAATAAGACTACTGTAGATTCTACATTAGATAGTACATCTACAAATCCAGTTCAAAACAAAGTTATCCATCATGCTTTAAATAATAAACTTTCAACAGATGGAACAGCGGTTAAAGCAACAGCAGATGCAAATGGTAATACTATAACAACTTCTTATGCAAGCACCATAGAAATTAATGGTAGTAAATTAATATTAAAATCAAAGAGTGGAGCAACATTAAAGACTATAACATTACCAAGCTCACAACCTACATGGAGTTAATAAAGGAGGAAAATTAAATGGCATTAGTTAAACCTATTGCACAAAGCATATCAGCATTTGACGCAACACAAGATAAGACATTTAGTTTTACCTCTAGTGGCGGTAGCCAAGTTGTTGCCAATAGGATTACAATTAGACTACAATCCGATAATAGTGTGGTCTATAAAAATAAAGTAACATCTTATCGGTTTGAACAAACTGTACCTAGTGGTACTTTAAAGAACGATAATTATTACAACTTCTATTTCAATACATTTGATGCAGATGACAATATGAGTGATGACAGTAATGTAATTCAGTTCTATTGTTATAGTGAACCTACATTCGGTTTCACAAATTTGCCATTGAATAATTTAGTTGAAAATAGTAGTTATACATTTAATGTAGCTTACAATCAAACAGAGGGTGAACTACTTAATTATGTCAAGTTTTATCTATATGACAGTTTAGGACAGACAGTTGATGAAAGCGATTTTTACTATGGTCGTGTCCAAATGCCTATTTACTTCTCACATACATTTGGTGGATTCGACAATACCGCAAATTATGAAGTAGAAGCTATTGCTACAACAGTAAATGGTATGACTGTTTCTACAGGTAAATATGCGTTTAATGTACGATACTATCACCCTCAATTATTTAATCTATTAGACCTAGAGAATAATTGTGCAAAAGGGTATGTAAATATCAAAAGTAATATAAATGTTGCTGATGGTGAAGTACCACCAGAATTTGACCCACCTACATATCTTGATTCATTAGCGGCTTCAAATCCACAAGATTATGTGCATTGGGATATACCATTCACTTATGAAGAAGGTCAAGAAATAAGTCTATGGGTTACGCCTAGTGCTTTAGACGTTTATCAATATGGTAACTGGGTAAAGTGGTCTAAAGGATTTCGTATTAAGCAAAATTTCACATTTACTGCATTTATGAAAACTGGTCGGTTTGGTGAGTTTGCTTTAATTGGAACTAGGCAAAATGGATTTATACTTAGCCTAGTTAGAGAAATTCCTTACACTGAAACGGAAGTAAAGGACAAGATTGTAGTTGATGGATATGTCAATGGGGTTAGAAAAGTTCATCAAGAATCCAATGCTGTTGATATGTTAAATCAAAAGTCAAAATATATGGTATGGTTCAGAAAGAACGGAGATTATTATGATGTAAGGCTTGAAGTATTAAGTCGTGGTACTGATACTTTGGCTTGGGATATAAAGGATATTGAATTTGAACGTCTTACTGATAAATGGTATGTTGGTGAAGATTACGCAATGGGTGAAGAATTTGTTGCGCAAGCTGATGATATGTCTAGTATATTCCCATTGTTTAACTTGATGCTATGGAACGGTATCTATGACTTTATGGATATTACAGGCAATGTATCAAGGAATTTCAACACAAATCAAAACCCTTATGATTATGATACGTTTATACAATGTGATTTTGATGGTAATATAAGTGGTAGTAATGCGAATGTATTGTTGTCCCAATTAAGATATGTCCGTATCAAGCGTAGAAAGAAAGGAACGTTTAAGTGGGTAACATTAAAGCAGTATGAAATTACTTCTGCCGAGGACTTAGAATCTATCTTAATGCAAGATTATTTTGTGCCTACAGATTATGATGCTGAATATGCTATTGTCCCTGTATTAGATGGTGACGTTGAAGGTGACTATGCTATCAATGGTATTAAGACAAAGTTTACTAATGTAACCATAGCAGACGCAAATACAGCATTTAGTTTTAGAGGTAACATAATATACAATGGTGATACTAAGAACGCTCCTATGGCTACATACACGCCTTTAAAGGGCAAGTATGCTATCATAGAGAAGAACAGTGAACTTGATTATTGGAGTGGTTCAATTACATTAACAGTATTAGGATATAACTTTGACAAAACAAAGAGAATAGATAGAGCAGATGTTGTAAGAGAAACAAATGATTTATGTGAGTTCTTAAATAATACAACTGCTAAGATTATAAAGGATTGGAATGGAAATATTCGTCTAGTACGATTCACAGGTAGTCCACAAGTGTCATATGCTAATCCATATGGCAATGGTATTGCTTATGTAACTGCTACTTGGGTTGAGCAAGGTGAATATGACAATCAATACGATTTATACGCAAATGGTCTAGTAGACTTAGAATAATAGAAAGGAGAAAATATGCCTACACAAGCGGAATATAATTTGGCTAAACAAAGGCTACGGGTTAAATATTTTAAGATAAATTTGCTTAATTATCAATTTCAAGATGTTGGTGAATTAACAGGTGATACGATTGAAACACCAAGTTTTACGATTGATGCAAATTCAGATATTCGTAGGACTTGTAGTATAGTATTTACTCCTAGAGATAGTTCTTTCGATATTAGGCAAGGAAACAAAATTTGGCTTGACAAATATGTTCAAGTATTTGTCGGTCAAAAAGATATGAGAACAAATAAGATAGAATATACTAATATGGGGATTTATTTAATAAATAATCCCCAACGTGTATATTCTGCAACAGACAATACTTTAACAATTCAAGGTGTTGATTTAATGGCTAGAATGACAGGTTTAAGGAATGGTAATTTACAAGGAATACCATACTTAGTCCCACAAGGCTCAAATGTTCGTGTTGCAATTATAGCTTGTCTTGAAATAGCTGGGTTTACAAAATATGTCGTTGACGAATGTGAAATTGATACACCTAATGATATTAAAATTGATGTAGGTGGGACAATTTATCAGATATTGACAAAATTAAGGGATATACTACCGAATTATCAGATGTATTTTGATGTAGACGGAGTATTCCATTACAACAAAATCCCTAGTGGTAAGAATGAGCAAGTTATGGTTGATGATGATATATGGAATGTGAATGTGGTCAACTATCAAAAAGCAACTAGCTTTGAAACGTTAAAGAACTCTATTGAGGTGTTTGGCAAGACGCATGATATTAAGAATTATGGCGGTCAAGCAACTATTGATGGAGATACATATAAAATTTCTATAGCTGGGGTTAAGAAGTTAAGGAAAAATACAAAGATAGGGTTTAATACAAATGTTGACTTAGGACAGACCAAGAAATTATCAGTGACAACAACTAAGAATAAAGTAAATAGTTCTACAGGCGAGGTTACAACAGAAACAACAACTGAAACTTATCCTATTAGAACTGAAAAGGGTATTGTACCGACATTTAAAGACAAAGACACTTACTATGTGGTAAAGTTTGTGTTCGGTACTGACCATTGGGAATTTACAAATGTTCAACAAGTAGAGAATCCTGTTGTTGCCGTTATCAGTGATGATGTTTATATTATCAATGATGCAAGTGTTGTAGAATTAACAGACGGTATGACATATACATTTAGGACTCCAAAGACAGGGTGTGAGAATGTATACTTACCTTATTTCAGAATTAACAATTTAAAGAAGTTAGAGATTAAAAACACTGTCAAGTTAAGGAATGATACAACTTATACATTGAAATATTTTGAAGCAAGTGAATATGACCAAGAGAAATATTTTCAATTTATGGGTGAGGTAACTCCATACGCTCAAATTAAAGAAGAAAATCCTGATAGTCCATATTATGTTGGTGGGTCTGTTGGAGAGATTCGGCAAGTGTTACAAGGTGGAGATTATGATAATATCTACACAAGTGACTTGGCTATGGAAAGGGCGAAATGGGAATTATATAGGCTCTGCCGCTTACAAGACAGTGTTACATTAAATTGTGTGCCTATTTATTGGCTTGATGTAAATTGGTTAGTTGAAATTACATTGCCTAATAAATATGGTATTGAAGAAAAAGAATTATATATGATTAAATCAATAAATATAGGAAGTGGATTAGGGAGTACACAATCAATTACAATGGCTCGTTATTATCCATACTATGATGAAGAATAAAGGAGATTTTAATTATGGCGAATGAATCAGTATTGTTTAAACGTGGTGATAGTGCTACAATTACTAGCACACCAGTAACAGACGGACAAATACTTTTTGATACAAGTGGCAATGGAAAAATGTACTTAGACAATGGTACAGATAGATTAGAGATGGGTGGAGCAGTTACAGTTGACGCTTCTCTTTCTAAGACTTCTACTAATGCCGTTCAGAATAAAGCAGTAACAGGTAATATCTTAAATAGTTTAACAGAAGTTGATGCGGCTACACAACAAAATACAATTGCTGGTGCTTTGGCATTAAAAGAGGCAAACAGTGTATTAAAAGAGACAAATAGTAATTTGGGCGGTTGTTCATTTGAGCAGGAAGGAAATGATTTCTATATCACAGGTGCTGATTCAGTGCGAAAAAAATTGGGTAATCCAGATTTTAAAGCATTAGACTGTGGTTTAGTTTCGTGGAAAAAGGACGAATTTGGGCAATGGCGTCACGGGTATCACTTCACAAAAGTATCTGAAATCCCTGATTTCGGGGCTATGGTACACGGAAAAGACTTTTTTATCGAAGTGTACAATGGAGGAACCGAGCAATCATCTGTTGGTATTGGAATTGGATATGTGCGCCATAACAATTCCGAGCTTGTTATGTCTTCCATAAATGGGTTAAACTCTTTGGCGGTAAAGGTCTACTATGCAGTAAAATAGGAACATTTTAATAACATAGATGAGTCTTTGCAATAAATCTTCTTAATAAAACTTGCAAAATTTTTATACTATTCTTCTTTGGTGGAATAATGTAAAGTACACATGGAGAAAGTTAAAACGACCGAACTATATTATCTTACTATTTGTAAAGAAGACGTTCGGCGCATATATAAATTGTTATGTTAAAAGAAAGGAGTTTTATATGTCATATATAAAATTTTTGAATAGTGATGAACACTTAGATGGTGTTGTTAGAGTTATTGATGAACACACCATTGAGGTTACTGGTTGCAATCAAAATCTAAGTGGTCTACAATGGTTTACAGATAGTGATATTATGTTTGGTGATTATAGCAAATTCAAATATGACTACGGTGAACCAAATTTAGGAGATAAAGTATATAAATATACGAATGATAACCATAAGTGGAAGAAGCCTATTTACACTACAACATTTAATGTTAATGGTGGTGGAACTGCTCAAGGGGCTTTAACACAAAAGGTTGCAAAGTATGAGGATTTAGTCATCCCTACAATTACAACAGAAGAAAATTATTTGTTTGATGGTTGGAATCCTGTAATCCCTGCAAGTGGAGATATTACAGAGAACCGAACATTTACAGCAGAGTTCACTTATGTTGAACCATTAGAATCTGTAAAGACTCGTAAAGTTGATGAAATGAATCAAATTCAACAACAGACTATTGAGAATGGATTTAACGCAACTTTAACGGATGGGACAGTTGAACATTTCACTCTTACAGGGCATGACCAAGCATCATTGCTTGGTTTAGCTGGACAAGTTCAAGCTGGAATTGAGCAAATACCTTGGCACACAAGTGACCATGATGAACATTGTAAATATTATTCTAATGTTGATATGAAAATTATTACAGATACAGCTACTTTTTTTGTGACTCTACAGGTAACGTATTTCAGGGATTTAAGAATTTATATTAATAAAGGATTAAACACCAAAGAAGAAGTAGAAGCCGTAGAATATGGAATTATGATTCCAGAAGAGTATCAAAGTGAAGTATTAAAGAATTTACTAGCTCAAATGAATAAGTTGAACTCTACTATATAAAATAGGAGGATGATATGAAGTATATATTAGGTAAATTAGGCTTATTCATATCTGTAGGCTTTACTTATTATATGCTAGAATGTTTCTTCCGAGGATATAGTCATTGGTCTATGTTCTTACTTGCTGGATTTTTAGGATTATTCGTAATAGATGGTACGAATAATATATTGTCGTTTGAATGTGACTATCTTATACAAGTGCTAATTGTAACAACCCTTTGCACAATAGCGGAGGGTTGTTGTGGTTTAATTGTAAATGTATGGTTAGGATTAAATGTATGGGATTATTCCAATATGCCTTGGGGAACATTTTTCTTTGGACAATGTAATATTATATTCTGTCTTGTGTGGATGGCTTTAGTTGGCTTGTTTGGAATATTTTATTGTGATGGATATGATTATTATATAATGAAGATTGATCCTTGTCCTTATTATAAGATATTCGGTAAGGTCTTTTTACGTTTCAAAGAAAGGAAGAACATATGATAGAAGATTTAAGAAAGATTATTACAGATATGAGAGCAAATGGTTTGTCTTTAAATACATTGATACGAATAGTAAAAGAAATGTATCGTGTAAAGTAGAAAGGAGTACATATTATGCAAGAAGCAATTCAATTATTAGGATTATTAGGATTGGCTGTTATTAGTAACACTTTAGGTGGAACGTATGTTAATGTAAATATTAAGGATTTTAAGTTCGATTGGAAGAAATTAGTTAATGGTATCGCAAAGGCTTTAATGATTGCCTTTATGTTCTTATCATTAGCTTATATTTTAGACCAAATTCCTAGCTTAATTGATGTTTTAGGTATGCAACCTAAGGCTATGATTATTGGTGCTATCAGTATTTATGTCGCTAAAACAGGTCAACACCTAATTGATATTTTTGGACTAAAGAAAGATGAAGTAAAAAAGGTCGAAGATAAAATTCAAGACAAAATTGAAGAAGAATATATGGATAGATAGGAGGCGGTAATATGACAGTTAAAGAATTTCTTGATAAGATTGTTGATAACACCGTCTTAGATTGTAATAGAAATAATCTATTACCTAGTCCTACATTGGCTCAAGCAATTATTGAGAGTAGATATGGTACTAGCACATTGGCAACTCAAGCAAACGCTTTGTTCGGTATTAAGGCTAATTCTAAGTGGACAGGAAAGACATATTCCATCAACACAAAGGAATATAAAAATGGTCAATATGTAACTGTTGTAGCCGCATTTAGAGCCTATGATAGTTGGGATGAGTCTATTATTGACCACAACCAATTTCTATTGAAAAATAAGCGTTATAGCAATCTTGTAGGGGTACGAGATTATAAGGAATATTGTAAACTAATTAAACAAGATGGATATGCAACAAGTCCGACTTATACGCAGACATTGATTGATTGCATTGAAAAATATAATCTTGCTCAGTATGATGTTATTACAGAAGAGAAGAAGGATGAAGAGGTAATTGAACCTACAACTCCATTCGTCAAAAGAAAGTTTAATGTTCACGCTGGTCATAATCCTAGCGGTATGGTTGCTTGTGGTTCTATCGGATATTTAGATGAGTCTACAGAAAACAGGAATGTATGTAATGGTCTTATTACAGCGTTGACAGATATGGGGCATATTGCTTATGACTGCACTTGCAATGATGGAACAAGTCAAAAGGATATTCTACAAAAAATTGTTGCTAAGTGTAATTCACATGAGGTTGATTTAGATATTTCTATTCACTTTAATGCCATTAGCAAAGAAACTGAAAAAGATGGTGTAACCAAGGGTGTAGAAGTATGGATTCATCCTAATAGCAGAGGGACTGAAACTGAAACAACTGCAAAGGCTATTTGTAGTGCTGTAGCTAATTTAGGATTTACTAATCGTGGTGTCAAGTATAGCAACGGTTTATATGTATTAAAGAATACAAAAGCTTCTGCTATGTTGATCGAATGTTGCTTTGTAGATGACCCCGATGATTTTGAACTGTACGATTGTGGAAAGATGGTTAAAGCCATCTTATTAGGTCTTACTGGTTCTGAGGGCGTTGATAAGCCACAAGTTGAAGATAAGGATTATTATTACACTGTCGTTGTTGGATATTATGCAAATGAAAGCGGTGCTTTGACATTAAAGAAACAACTTGAAGATTATGGATATTTGTTAAATCCTAATGAAGATGAGTTACATAAAGGAATTGTAACAAGTGTACAAAAGATTCCAAAGGAATACTTAGGATAGTATTATGGGGAGAGGTCTTAATTGACTTCTCCCCATTTTTTTACTTTTTTAATATTTTAAGAAGCATAGAATATAATTTATAAATAAAACTAGAGTGCCATTTATCAATCTTTTGTTGAAGTTTTCGATTGTAGTCATCTACAAATTTAACAAATTCTCTGTACTCTTCTTCTGTAATAGGTTTATTTTCCATTTGTTGAACCGAATCCTCCATTCCTTTTTGCTGTAATTTTCCCTTCCTTTGCAAGATAATATTTAGTGAAAATACCTTGTGCAAAAGCATCGCCTCGTTTTAGATTGATAGTTTTATCATCAAGTGTACTATTAGTTATTTTAATAAAAATATGTCCTTCATTGTCAGAATAGAAATAATCTTCATCAACAATTCCAACAGTATTATTTAATTGACAGCGATACTTAAAACCAAGACTGCTTCTAGGATAGATTTGTAGCACATAATTCTTCTTCATCTTACATCTAATACCTGTAGGAATCTTAACTGTTGTATTAGGTACGATATTCAAATCAATAGGTGTATAGAAATCATACCCTGCACTACCACTTGTAGCACGTTGAGGTAGTTTGATTGAATCATAAAATGGTTTGATAAATGAATCTAAGTCAACTGTTTCAATAGTTCCATCTTCAAGTTTTCTTGTTGTTTGTAGATTAAATGTCTTAACAAAGTCGTTAAAAAATTGTTCGTATGATACCTTTTCAAATTGTGCGATTGTTCTAAATAACATTATTTTTCCTCCTATGATAAGATCTTACTTCCAAAATGCCATTGATAAACCATAATAATGCAGTGATAATACACAATACTATAGAAAATATAGTAGGTACTAGAAATGCACAGATTATAGCTAATAATGACAATGTAATAATGATTAACATAATGATTAAAACCACACTGTCTCCTTTACTTCACTTGCATATTCAAATTAGTTACAATTTTAGCACCATTGATTTCTTTGCCACTTTTAATGTCTTTCTTTAATGCGGTTTTATCTGCTGATACTTCAACCTTTTCCTTGATATATTCTTTAGGTAATGCATCCATATCATATACATCAACAGAGTCAGACTTACGATATGACAGTTTTATTCTAGGTGTTTCCATCTTAAATTTATTAAGACCATCTGTATCAACAACACCATCTTCATTAGTATATTTCATACGGATATAATTGTCAATACGGTTCTTAATACGTTCAGCTAAATTTTCCTTAACCTTTCTACGTTGTGCAATGTTCTTTTCTTCTGTCTTAAATGCTTCAATGTCTGCTTGTAAATTCTTGTAGAAACACATTGAATTTTCAATCTTTTCATTTAAAGCCATTTGAATTTCATCAAACTTAGCGTTAAAAGAATCCTCACCAAGTAATTCTCCCGTGTCAGGGTCACACATATAATCTTCTAATACTCTTAGCCGATAATCAATTTCATATAAATTAGCCATATAGTTTCTCCTTTCTTAAATAGTAAACCTTTTCATTTCATCATAGAAATGAACAATTTCATCTTCATTTACCGAATGAATAACTACCATCGTAGGTTGAGTAAAGTCTAAACTTAAAACGCCTAGCAAGCTCTTTGCATCAATAACATAATGGTCTTTAATCATATCAATATTTGATTCAAACGATGTTGTAATCTTAATAAATTCCTTTAAATCTTCATACTTTAGCTTAATCTTTATACCATTCACTGCAATCAACTCCTTCCTTAATTTTTGCATGAATCCATTTTGTAGTTGTTGTGCTACTCCAAGAAGTTTTTCCACCATCAAAAGTGATTATCGTATTATTTTCTTTGTCATATCCTGCAAAATATCTTTTGATATTGTCCCTTTCGCAAAAATCCCAAACATAAATAGGTGTATCAATAGGCACTTTATTCCAATCAATTTCACGTTCTTTGTATTCTGAATTAGCCCACTCTTTTATAACTTCTTCGCATCTTGTTTTATCATCATAAAAATCACAAAAATCACAATCATCAATAGAATGACATGGGCACAATATTCCGTTTCTCATACCAACGGCGCAACCATTACAAGCAATTTCAATAATTTCCTTTGCATACTTTTCTTTGTTCAACATAATATTATCTCCTTTCATATTGCCAACCATTATTAGTTGTATAATAAATATTTCTTATACCAAGTTCTTCAAGTCGTTTAGAACAAGCATTACATGGTTTTGTAAGCCGTGTAAGTCTTTTACAACCTTCTTTTTTTTCACTATACACAAATATACTACACTTGCTTAAATCACCCTTAAATGACCTTGTGGCATGTTGTAGAGCCATAATTTCAGCATGTAAATAAGGTTCGTGTTCTTCACTAATATATTCTCTTTCTCCACTATGCTCTCTATACTTATTGTATTTCATTTGACAAGGGTGAGTTTTTTTAGTGTTCCATCCTATTCCTACGACCTTGTTTTTATACATTATGACAGAGCCTATATGTATATTCTTTTTATTGTAATCACTAAATTCACTTGCACTTTTGGCTAACTTAAATCCACGTTCTATGTTCATAACTATCTCCTTTACTATGAACATATTATACCATAGAATTATTAATTTGTCAACCCATATTTGTTAATCATAATACACACATAGTCCTCTGGTATCATGGTTTAATTTTCTAATTCTTGCCTTGTCAAATATATTCTCCTTTTACATGACCACTTAACACACCTTTAGATTGCAGATATTCCATCCATTCCTCAACTTGTTCATATACAATTAAAGCTGGTTCAAATGTAGGGTTTTTGTGAAGCATAAATTGATAATCATAAGGTTGACAAAAATCTTCATCCAATACATCAATGCGAATATCTGAACCGTCTTTAGGAATTGATACACTAAATGAAATATCAAAACCTCTGTATCTTTTTGTTTGTGGAAATTTAATAGGTCTACAAAAGTACCAACTTGGTTCATAATGGTTAGTAAAGCCAATTTCTCTCATTTCTTCTTCTGATAAAATATGTGCTTTAATTTTAGCGTTTACTCCATGACTATTTACTTCTACTTTTTCATCAAACATAAAATCACCTCCTTTATGATATGTATTATACCATATAAGGAGGTAATTGTCAAGAATTAATATAATTCTTTTGCTAAAATTATTTTTTCAGATTTGATTGTTTTATTTACATCAATAATCCTCTGATTAGAAGAGCCTATAAGATGTAATTTATAATCTTTAAGAGAATCAATAAATTCCCCATCAATAAGATAATCAACAAGTCCTTCGCGCAAACAATCTCTTGGAACATCTTTAATTATAAGTTGCTCATAGGTGTAACCACTCCATACAAATATTGGTTTACCAACTTCATGTTTCAGTCTTTGTAAAAACCAATAAAAATGTTCTCCTTGGTCAAATGGTTCACCACCTAAAATAGATACGCAGTCAATATATGGGCTATTACACAAAGAAATAAATTTATCTTCTATTTCTTTAGTCCATTCTTCTCCACCTTTAAAGTCCCAAGTTTCTTGATTAAAACAACCTTTGCAATGATGAGAACAACCTTGCACGAATAAAGAACAAGCTATACCAATACCATTTACAACATCCATATCTCTGATACTTGCATATCTCATAAAAACATCTCCTTTCATAGTATATATTATACCATAAAAAGAGATGTTTGTCAAGCATTATTTATGCTTTACTCTCATTTCTACTTCTTGTTGTTTTCCTTTATTAAATGCACTCTTATAATCTCCTGTTAAATATCCTGTTACTCTTCTAAGTCTTCTAATGCTATGGCTTCCACATTCAGGACAAGTATCATTTATATCATCAGTATAACCACAATCATTACACATATCATTTGGGACATTGATAGCAAAATATGGAATATCTTTATCCATAGCATAATTTACAATAGTTTCAAGGGCTTGTAGATTATTCTTAACAGAGCCATCTAATTCAACGTAAGTAATACAACCAGCACTACTATAACCAGTTAATTGAGATTCAATATCAATCTTTTCAATAGGACTCATATTAATCCATACTGGAACGTGCATAGAATTTGTAAAAAATTCTTTATCAGATACATTAGGAATTTCGCCATATTTCTCTTTAAACTTCTTCATAGAAGTATAACAAAGGTTCTCGGCAGGTGTAAAATATACACCGAAATTTAATCCATATTCATGTTTATTACCTAAACTATCTGTATATTGATACCTTTCTTTTTTAAACTCTGCACATCTATCTTTGAATAATTTTTCAATCTTTTTAGCTAATTCCATACCCTTATCAGTAGTATGGTCACAGCCAATAAGAATTTGTAAAGTTTCAGCAAGACCAATTTGACCGATTGCTAAAGTTCCATGCTTTAATGCTGAAATAATACCTTCTTCTGGTATATATCCAGCCATTACATTATTTTCATACATAAACTTAGCAGAATCAGGTGATTGTAAACAAATCCAATTAAATCTTTCAATAAGCATATCTTTGGCTTCATGGATTTTTTTATCAAGTTTTTCTAAAAATAAGTCTTCTAATTTTCCTCCATTTTCATTAAAATAAGAATCTTTTGCCTCCATTGCAATAGTAGGCATAATAATTGTAACAGGACAAATATTGCCACGACCATCTTTTAATTGACCAAATCCATTTACGTCATATCCATTTGCTGTACGACATCCCATAGTAGAAAAGTACGTAGTGGGATCATTTCTATCATATCCTTCGTTTCCACTCCAATCTACATTAGCATAGTTTGGATATAATCTCTGTGCCGTTGACTTTAATGCAAGCTGGAATAAATCATAATTAGGATCTCCCTTATACCTATTTACACCTTTCATACATTGGAAAATACCACATGGGAAAATGCTTGTTTTATGAAATTTCCCAACACCTTTAAGACTACCTTCAAGTAATGCTTTAGTTACCATTCTTCCTTCTGTTAAAGTGCAAGTACCATAGTTAATAGATGTAAATGGTAACTGATTACCGCTTCGTGATTGAAGTGTATTAAGGTTATGATACATTCCTTCGACAGCTTGTTGCAATTCTTTTGTTGTCATATCCATAGCATATTGATAAGCTTTAGGTGCTACATCTGTATATTCATTAATTGGCGTTGTATCATTCATTTTTTCTGTAAATTCTCTATATAAAGGATTTAAAGATTCATTAATATATTTTAGCCCATCTTTATAATGTTTATAAAAACTTTTTCTTACATAAGGAATCATAGTCCAATCAATATGTGTTGCACTAACGCCACCAAATTGTTGTAATGATTGTAGCTGGAAAATAACTGCTACAAGTTGAAATGCCGTACCAATAGAATTAGCAGGACGAACATCTGTCTGTCTTGTATTAAATCCATTAGCAAGCAAATCATCAAATGGAATAGATAAGCAATTATGTGAGCCTACTACATAACTGTTTAAATCATGGACATAAATCTCGTTGTTTATATGATTGTTTCTTGCCATTTCAGACAAATAATCTTCCAATGCAATTTTCTTTAATAAAGCATCACTGGCTTCTCCAACTCTGCCACCAAAAGATTTTTCGTCAACATTAGCATTTTGATTTTGTACACTTGAAGCAGATAATTTTTCATTTAGTTCTTTTCTAAAAGCACTATTCCTATCTCTAATTCTGTTTCTTTCTGCTCTGTAAAGAATATATGCTTTAGCAACATCCTTTCTATTTGTAGCCATTAGTTTCTTTTCAATAATATCTTGAATTTCTTCAACTTGTAAATCCTTAGATTTATCAATTTTTTCAATATCTAATGCAATAGAATGGATTTTTCCTAAAGACACTTCTGTTAGTTTACCATCTACTTCTACAAAAGCACTTTCCATAGCCTTGATAATCTTTGCAATATTAAATGGTTCAATTTTGCCATCACGTTTAATTACATTCATCTAATCCATATCTCCTTACAATCTTCTTCATCATTACTTTCCATAAATTCCATTTGTAATAATTCTTCATCTATTTTATCATAATCATTTAGTCCATATTCCTCACATCTTATCTGCCCTCCTTCAAACCATAATAGAGCAATTCGTTCATATGGTTGCTCTAATAAATACTCTTTTAGTGTCATTAGTAATTATATCCTCCTTTCTATTTATAAAATGTATGACCACTTTCATCTGTGAATTGTTTAGTCCAACCATTCCATTCGTTAGGACTGCAATCACTTCTGAAAGCAACACAACCGTTAGTAGTGTCTTCTATCATGTAAGCATACAACAACGCATATACAGTTGAATCACTAATATTATCACGACCATAAGCAAATTGATTCTTTTGTGTAATCAATTCAACAGGATCAGTTGGAAATTGATCTGATTCAATCCTATTTAAGATTACATTGGCAACGTTTACTTTACAATCAAAACTTGCTTCATGTGCTTCGGTTTCAATACATTTAAGCATCATGGTAATTTCACGCTCTGTAAACACATCATAAGGTGTTTCTGGTAAATCATCAAGCTCGTAAATGTTGAACAATGCGTTGTAATATAACTGAAACCATACATATTTATCTTGGTCTTTGATGCTTTCAATTAAATATAAGAAATGCAAACACTCTTCATTTTCTCGTTCACTTTGATTATACTCCATTTCAGAACATTTGTCAACATATTTATCATTTAGTTCATTATAGTTAATGCTTGACCTTTCAATATCCCCTTGTAAGCTCGTATTAGCCGATTCTAGGGCTTCAATTTGTCCTTGCTTAGACTTTATTGTATAGCCCATAATCATTAAAATTAGAGTCAATAAAACGATTCCTACACACTGAATAATATGATGTTCCTTAATTTTCAATTTCTTCTTCTCCTTTCTAATCTGTAATTTCAACTTCATAAGCATATAAAGCGTTATAAAGTTTTTGCGGAAACTTAGGATATTTATTTTTATAATAGTCAGCTACTTCTTTAATAACTTTTTCTTTAGTTGTTTTATACGCTTGAAATGCCTCTTCTGGTGTATTAAATGTACCTAAATCAATTCTTTTATTATCTTCTAATATATGATTACTTACTCTTGCTCTATAATGTTTTTGTCCTTGTTTGCAATAAGAAACACCGATTGGTAAACTCCCTCTTACAGTTTTGCAATTTGTCAATAGACTATTTAATTCTTGAGGTATAATCACACAATTTTTGGGACTATATATTTTATTTCCTTTGTACAAAATATCTTTATCAACCACCATTGATGAATTACCACATTCCCAATAATTTTTGTTATACCACTTTGCAAAATTTTGGAAATTGCACCATTCTTCACAAATTTCGCACCCTATATATGTAGGCTTTTCTTTGTGATAGTTTTCGTTATAACACCTTGTGAATATACCTCCCCATGCGACATATTCTTTAGTATTATTGTTTCTATTTTTTGACGGGACAAATTTAGTTGGTTTATATTCTCCCTCTCCTAAGTACCCTCTCCCAAAGATTGTCCTTGCATAAGGGCTAAAACACCTTCCATTTTTAAAAGCATCATGTGTTGTTTTCGTTTTGTAATTACTTTCATTAAAAATTATATAAATATGTTCATAGTCTTTGTAATCATAAATTGTAAACTTTTCTCCAAATTTATTAATATTTGATTGCCCTATCATATCTTCTTTTAATATTTTCATTTTACAGTAATTCCTTTAACCATGTGTTCCTTTGTTCATCTTCATCTACCAATAAAGCATTGTTAAAAGCTGAAACGCTTCCAATATCAACAACTTTTTTCTTCGCTCTTGTGTCAGCAACATAAAGTAAATTCTTTGATAACATTTTTGTATGTTTTTCACTAACTATATTTATAACATAGTCACTCTCGCTTCCTTGAGACTTGTGAATCGTAATGCAATAAGCCAATAATAAATTTTGTAATTTAGGTTTATCGAAAACGATAAGTTCATTATCAAATTCAATAACCATCATATTGTTATTTACTTCTCTAATGACACCGCACTGTCCATTAAATACTTGTGTTAATTCTACATCATCACTTGTCAGCATATTATCCGAATTTTGTATTTCTTTATAAGTCTCTAATGGCATTGCCTTATAGTCATTTTTTGTATTGATTACTACATCTCCAACCCTAAAAATTATGTTAGTTTTGTTGATTTGCCTTGTCATAATTTTCTCATTCGGTTTTGGCGAATTTATAATTGCTTGTATTTCATTATTGATAATATAAGTTCCTTCTTCTCCAACATTCATAGGAGACAAACATAATATATTCTTTGGCTTAATATTTTTATCAATAAGTTTAATATATTCTTCTTTTACAGTATTTAATATATCGTTAGTCTCAATAAATTCATAATTGTCACAAATCTTATATCTGTTACCTATATGTTTCACCATTTCAGCATCATCAAAAAACTGTTTTCCTTGACGTACATTTGTCGCAACAAATAAACTGCCATTGCTTTTATATCTAAAAATTTCGTCCAGTGTAATGCTTGGAACTTTACCACTGTTAATCAAATCACTAAATACTCTTCCTACACCTACGCAACTTAATTGTTTAAAATCTCCAACAAATACAATTCTTGCATTTTCATTAGTGATATGTTTAAATAACATTACGATTGTTGGTAAGTCATTCATTGTAGCCTCGTCTAAAATAACACAATCAGAAAAAATTTCTCCGTCTTTCAAACATTTTCTATGTACTGTACTTGTTGGTCTATGCGTTGCTTCTGCCATTCTAAGGCTTGCTTTTCCAGTAGAAGATAACAAAGTGTATGATAAATCATTATCTTCCATAAGTTTGATAAGACCCTTCAACGAACTCGTTTTTCCACTTCCAGAGAACCCAGCCAAAATCATAAAATTATATTTACAAAATAATTCTAATGCTTTTGATTGCTTTTCACTTAGTTGAAATCCATCAATATTAGTGTATTTTGTATAATCAATGTCAAGTTGCTTACTATTCATAATTTTATCCTTTACAAAATCAGCAACATAACATTCACCTTGGTAAGTTGACATAATACTTAAATCTTTTGATTCTTCATCGTAATAGAATAAATCATTATTCATTGCGGTAGGAACAATTAAAGGTTCAAGCTCTGGCACACTATATTCTTCCATAATATAGTAATACAAATCATTGCCATTGAGTCTTGTATCACCCTCTTGTTCATTTCTTTCCAACACACTTAAAATCAAATAAGCACATCTCATTTCGCTTACTTTTAAGTCTTTTCTTAATTCCATAATCGTTCTATCAGCAAATTCAAAAGAACGACCAAGTGTTGAGATTAAGACTTTATAAGGATTAGATTGAATTTCTTTAGCAATATGTTCTTCATCAAGATATTCTTCAATTAACTTCTTGCAGTCAGAAATATCTAACTTCCATTCTTTTAATTTGTTCATAATATTAAGATACTTATATTTTGTATTTAATTCTCTAATATAAGCATTTAATCTACATTCACCAACATTGTAAATTTTACTTAAATCGAATGCTTCTTTTCCCTTAGTTAATGCAAGCCATATGAAATTTTCATAAGCATCTAATACATAATTTGCTTGAGAAGAAGTGGTAATTTCTTCAAGAATTTCTTGTGAGTGTTCTCTTGTTAAATGCTCAATTTCTTCCATATTGATTGATGGTGCTGAAACAACTCTATAATTTGTTCCATATTTATCTGTGGATAGTTCTTCTACTTCAAGTTCATATTCTTTGCCCTCTGATAAATAACTAAGTTCCCCTTTTAACGTAATACAAAAATATTGATTTAGTTTCAAACTATCGGGAAATGGGGGGATAGGTGAAGCTCCAAATATAAAGAAATCATTATTCTGAAATACTTTTTTTGTTATCTTAAATTTTGCTTTAATTGTTTCACTCATAATATTTATATTTATTCTCCTTCTTTTTATTTACAACTTTAAATCCTTTTCTTGCTTTATATTTATCACAGGTCTGACATAATTTCTTCTGTTCAGCATTTCTTCCTTTGTCACATTTACCTTTACAAATATAATAGATACAAGGTGCTAATCTTTCTTTAGACATAAAAAATATCTCCTTTCATTGATATAGTAATTATACCATGAAAAGAGATATTTGTCAAGTAAAAATTTGCTATTTTAATTCAAAATATTTATTATAAATCTTATTCCATTCTGCTTGTGTAATTCCACCTCTATCATATTTTTCTTCTAAATTATAAAGGCATTGTGCAAGATAACGGTCTGTATGCCAATTACCAAACAAAGGTTCATATTTGTCCCCGTTACAATTTAAAATCAATATTTTTTTATCGCCTCGTATCGTTATTCTTCCTTTATAGTAATTGACATATTTATTCAATTTATCCTTAGTCTTATCAGAAACATTATAGCCACGTTTCTCTATTTCTGTAATGACTAAATTACAATACAATCTAAAATGATTCAAGTCATAATTCATAATAGGATTGATAAGAATTTGATTAGTTGCCCCTTTTTCATAAATATCTTTAGCAATAGCAACACATTCTCTTAACTGAGAACACAACTGTTGTCTAGGTAATACATCTAACAAATCATAATGCCATAATCTCATATTTTACTCCTTTACAATATACTTACTCAACATATCAATTTCTTCTTGTAATTCTTTAATGTGAGATTCAATTTCTTCCCATTCATCTGTTTCAAAATTATAATAAAAACTTGCTGGGAAATTACCATTATAATCAATATTATTTGTTCTATTGTCATTAAATATTTTATTCAGATAGTTTAGTGCTTCCTTAGATTTACAAACCACATAAGCACTGTCTTGTGATAAACGATAATCATTATCAAGCGGAAGTAATGTTCCATAGTCATTATATGTCAACAAGTCTTTACCATACTTATCTTGTAGTTCTTTGCTTTCATATCTTTCACATTCATTATAATCTTCAAATTCCTTGCCATCAAATGCAATATAAATTGTCTTCTCTGTCATATTATTGCCCCTTTCTAATATGCCGAATTATTTTATCTAATAAATTAAGTTGCGCGAATAGCTCTTGCCTATATGTTCCCTCTGCTCTGTCGTAACTACCAATTCCATATAAATGAGCATCAATATCATCTTTTTGCTCATAAAGCCAAATTAGTAAATCTTTATCCATATTATTTTTCCTCCTTAAATAATTCCAATCGTTTCGTCTTCATAATTACATTTCTTTGCTTTTTCAAACATATCTAAATATTTTTCATCAAATTCAAATGTATCTTTTTTAATATTTGCAATTAATGTCAAGCATCTATTATACATTTCTGTTGTAAAATCTTTGCAATTTATATTATTTCTATTCCTATTAAAAATATAATAAATTAAATTAGGAGTTCTCTTAATTGCTTCTGATACCAAAGGCTCTAAAAATAAATGTAAAACAAAATCTTTGGTCAATTCTACTTGTGACTCACCGTAAGTATAATATTTATCATAATATGCTTGCATAGCTGAAAGTTTGTCTTTATATAATTCTTTGTTGTACCAACCTTTGCAAATTAGCATAATATCAATTAAAGTATTATCTGTCATTCAATCACCTCCACTTCTAAGTTTTCACATCTCAATCTACTAGCAATTTGTTTACTAAGTATTTGATATTGATAAGGATGACACAGAGCTATACATTCTTCTGCTAATCGTTCACACGCTTCTTTTAATAATTCTACATCATCTGTTAAAATCTTAATCATTATCGTACCTCCTGTAACTTTTCATATAATTCTTCATACATTTCATTATTGAAATAAACCACTCTACTAGCAAGCATCTTAATAATTTCTTTAGCCTCGTCTAATGTTTGAATATCATCTATTGCTTTTGGGTCATGTTTCATAATACGTTTGTATAAACTATAAATATTGTTCATAATTTAACCCTTCCATTCACAGTGTAATACATTTTTATGGAAATTCATTGCACATTCTTTGCACAATAAAATTTTGGTTGAATGGTCAAGATATTCACCTTCCCATCTAACTGTATATTCTTTTGCCTCATTAAAATCTGTAATTTCTTTTCCACATTTGTCACAATGATATTTAGTTACTGTCATAATAAAAATCTCCTTTCCATTTGATACTTGTATTATATCATAGGAAAGGAGATTTGTCAAGAGTTAATCTATACTTTTTAATATTGTATAATCTCTTAAAATTTCTTCTTGTTCTTCACTTTCAACCCACTTGTCATTATTGTCTTTAACACGTTTATTTTGTGTTCTAAAAGCAGTTTTAATTATGTCCCCACTCTTACATGGGTGGTCTTCATAATTACGTTTATTTGCCTTAATAAAGGTGTTCTCACCATCATTAACGTGATATAAAGTAACAAATGGAGTATTATATTGATTTAACTCTACTTCTGATACAATGTAAATATTATCATCTGTTGATTTATCAATCAATTCTGTATAACCACTAAGCCCTAATTGATAAGCCATTGTTTCAAGTAATGTAATGGGTTTATACATATACTTTGTAGAAACAAAATCAACAATTCCTTGATAATTATTTAGAATATATTCCATTAAAGAAGCATTATCAATTTCTTTGAACATTTTTTCTGTTTCTTTACCACAAAATTGTTTAATTTCATGTATATTTAATCCAAAGTTTATACATTCATCTTTCTTTAATTGTTTACATTCTCTTAATCTTTTCATAATAGAATCAACATCATTATAAATATTCCATTGATTTATTACATAATTAACATCCCCATATTCTGCAAAATAATCTAACTTAAATAAAATATCAATACTCTTTTTATTCAAATCACTTTGTAATAAATCTTTAAAAATAAAGAACAACCCATCATATTCATTTTTATGTTGACTCATATTGTATAAGATTTGTGGTGCTACCTTTTGCATATTCTTTATACTTGCCATAGTTTGATTGATACAATTATTTTCTCTGTCAATAGAAAATTGTCTATTATCATCACCAAAAGCAATGGGTTTTAATTTGATGCCACGTTTAAGCATTTCTTTCTTTAATGCTGTAACTTTATCCTTATCACCTTTATTAGTGTATCTTTGTAATGTTACTTTATAAAATTCTAATGGATAATAAGCTTTTTGCCAAGCAAGTGTAACACTATCAATAGCCATACAATAAGCATGAGCAGAATTGAAACCATAAGAAGCACTATCTTCAATTACTTGCCATACTTTTCCAGCCATTTTCATAGCATTATCTTTGTCGGTTGTTTCTTTTGTATTAAGTATAGCTTGTGCAAAATTAGGAATAAACTTTTCTTTTGCTTGTGTAATCACATAATGTTTCTTTTTGCTAATAGCTTTAATGATTGTATATGTTTCACTCATAGGAAATCCTGCAAATCCTAATACTTTCATTAAATGCTCTTGATATAAAATAAATGAGCTTGAACAATATTGGTCTTGAATAAGGTCATCAAAAGCCTTTATTCCATAATCAAAATGTTTGCGTTGTTCAAATGTTTTATACATTGATTGAAATGATGGTCTAATACCAGCTACAAATTGTGTCAACTCTGAAATGTTCTTTGGTTTAAATCTCATAACTTTTTCAGTAGATTTTTGTTGCTCACATTGATTCACACACATTGTATAACCATTAGCATAAATATCCCAAGTCTTACTATCATTATCAATCTTAGCAAGCAATTCGTTTACAGATAATGGTTCAATTCCTATCTCCTTATAAATATCATATGTCAATCCAATAGAATCTACAATGAGGTAGTCCTGCTTCAACATGCCGAAAGCATCAATAGTGCCACTTTCAATAACCGCAACGAAAGTTTCTTTAGCTTTATCTCCTTGTGATTCAGATTTTACCATAATTACACCGACTTCTTCTACAACATCAAAGTCTGCACAAATTGTGCCGCAAGGATGTGCTTTCAAATTATCTACAATTCCCATGTATTGTTGACAACCATCAATTAAATATCCGTATTTTTCTTTATCAACATAATCATAAATATCAATAAATTCTTTTTCATCATCATCTGCGTGTTTTAAAGCATTTTCATATTTACTAATTTGCTTTGTTACAGTATTGGCTAATTGTGGGTCAAGGTTATATGCTCTTGAATACATTTTAAATGCAGATTTATAATGCAATGTGCCTAAAGCCAATAGATCAAATGTTCCTTCTTCCCCAATTATATCTTTTTGCGCTTGTATAAATGGTTCTCTTGATGATACATTATGGTCAATGTCTGGCGGTGTGTGAGAATCCAATACTCTTTCTTTTGTTAAAAATCTTTCAGAATACATAAGCACTGGTGAATTAACTTTATCTACTTTTGTAAATCTAAATAATTTATTCAAATAACAAGATACTCCGCTACCTCTACCACTAGGAGTCAATATACCACCATATTCGTCAATTCCACGTTTCATTATTTCATAAGTATCAATGAAATAATCAGCCATGTTACATCCTTCAATTTCGGCTATATCATGTTTAATTTCTTTAATATATTCATCATACTTATCTTTGTTAATATCATTAGATTGCCTTTCCCATTCATATCTAAGGATATTCTCAAATACTTCATTTCTTTGTTCTTGTGTTAAATCACGATATTTTTTAGCCACAGGAACTTTTAATGACCTATCCAATATAATTTCATCAAATGTAAGAATAATATTAGTATTCTCTATTGCTTCTGTAATTTCTTCATCACTCAAAATTCCTTGTTCTTGAAATCTATTGAAGAATGTTTCATAACTTGGTAAATCCATATACCAACCTTGTTCATCTTCATAACTAATCTTATTAGATTTTAACAAGTCATCTCTATCTGCCATTTGTGATTCAGTAATAACATGGCTGTCAGTTCCAGCTATAATTGGAATGTTATATTTATAATGCAATTCCATAATATGAGCATTTATTTCTTTTTGTGCTTGTGTATTATGGGGTTGTACTTCAAGATAAAAGTCTGTAAAATGATTAAATAATTTAAGAACAATTTCATCAATTTTTGAATAGTCAACTACATTAGCATTATCACCAAATGGCAAATCTCTATCATCTATTGTGTATTTATTCCAAAAGGCAATGCAAGCTGATGTAACGAATACATCATCTTTTGGCAATGATAAAAGAATATCTAAATCCATTCTATTCTTATAATAATACCCAGTTTTAAATGATTCATAGATTGCTCTATTTATTTTCTTACGACCATTTTCATTCTTTGCTAATAAAATAATGTGGCAATTACTTGAATCAGAAGAATTTCTGTCTTTTACCCAATATGCTTCTGTGCCAAATACGAATTTGATTGGTTTATAACTAGGATTTGATTCAAGATTCTTTTTATTAAATTTTTCAAGGTCATCATAAATCTTAAAATAATTTCCTTGCCATCCGTGTTCAACAGTTGAATAAATTGTTGGTATACCTTGGTCTGCTGATTTCTTATATTCTTTAAAATAATCCATAGGCACAAGTGGAGAATCTTTATTATATCTATGTGATAAACTCGTATGTTTGTGATAATTACAAAATGATAAATTTTTACAATTATTCATTACTGCCTTCCCTTTCCCACCAATAACCATATGCTGATTTTTGTTTTCCACTAATTACACCATTTATATTAGATGAACATATTTTATTATTTTTACAAATTTTAATTGAATTTAAGTATTCAATTGCTTCTTTTGAAGAGTTGAATAATTTAATTTTTTTATGTGTTATTTTATCACACATCCATATTTTTTTCTTTTTTGAAATTGATAAATTTTTATTATGATTTCCATAATTATTATTATATTTTTGTGTGCCCCATTCTAAATTATAATAATTATTATTTAATTTATTTTCATCTTTATGACATACAATTGGATAATTATTTGGATTCTCAACAAACGCTAAAGCTACTAATCTATTTATACGATATGTTCTCATATCATTATTCCCATATCTTAAAGTTATTTGTTCATATCCATATTTATTTATATGTTTTGTAAGCCATTTATTTGTATTTGTTGACCAAACATTGCCATCATTTGTTATATAAAACATTTTTGAATCATCTATTGGTTTAATATATGTATCATCAAGTAAATTTGGTACTAATTTCATAACTCATCCTTTAACTCCTTTCTATATTTATTCAATTATACCACAAAAGACCACTTTTGTCAAGTGGTCTTTTAACTCTATTTTAATCCATTAAAAATATGTGCAATAACATCAATAGTCCAACCATTCCCAATACATTTATATCTTTGTGTATCAGACAACCCTTCTGTATAATTATCTGGTAAAGTTTGTGCTCTTTCACATTCGATTGGTGTTGGTTTATAATATTCACCATTTTCATATTGAATATTAGTTGCTCCGCTATTTGAGATATTTTGTCCTGTCATTAAACATCTCATTTTTTGGTCTAAAGTTCTAATTGCTTTATGCGCCTTTTCATGTGCAAGAGTTCCTTCTTGTTTATTATTTAATCTATCTGTTATATTATATTGTTCTTTTTCTTCTGTTGGTTGAACAATATCTTTTAAAGTTAAACCTTTGTCTATTGGTTGTGATACATTCGGGATGTTTGTCCAGTATAGTCTTTTTCTACTTTGCGCAGAAAGCAATTTGCTATCAATCATAATAGGTTCTACGCCTAATGCTTGAGTAATAACATCTTGCCATTTTTTGCACATCTTTACATTTTCCAATAAAAAATATTTTGGTTTGCTTTCTTTTAATACTCTTACATATTCCCAAAATAAATAAGAATATCCATCAAATTCAAATCCTTTTTCTTTCAAATCTAAATATTGTTCAAGTGATGTAATTTCTATATTATCTTTTGTACTTGCTCCATTCATTCTTCCGGCAAACGAAAAATTTTGACAAGGACTACCACCAATTAGCAAATCTAAATAACCATTATATTGTGTTCCATCAACATCTCTCACATCTCCAATTTCTGTTATATCATTCCAATTTTTCTGTGCTATTTTAATTGCATAATCACAAATTTCACTGGCATGATAACCATTGACTTTAATCCCAGCTCTATCTAAAGCACATCTACCCCCCCCAATTCCGTCAAAAAGACTTAATACATTTAATCCATTTTCATTCATTTTTTATATCTCCTTTCATATTAAAATTATGTCACAACTAACATAATTCATCAATTTATGTTAATTATAACATAAAAATGAGCTTTTGTCAAGCCCCTTTTGCAATTAAATCTCTTCAATTTCAAAATAATCATCATAGTCAACATTTTGCCATGTTTTAATCCTCCTTAACCTTCAATCTTTTTAAACAATTTTTCGAAATCGTCTTTAGTATATACTCTATATTCATTTTCATATATTCCTTTATGTTCGTCTTGATACATTACAATATAATCACCAATATTTACTTTTTCTTCGTTACAAGTAAGTGTTCCAAATTTATTATTATATCTAATAATATCGTTAGTTGCTGCACCTAAAATCCAATCTGGAATTGTTAAATAATTTTCTGATGATCGACTTGTCAGCGGATGCTTTTCATCGGTGTTGTCATACTTAAATTGCCATGCCATACATACATTTTCTCTTACATATTTACTCATAATTATCTCCTTTCTATGCCATATAATATCCTTGTTTTTGAATTTTATCCCATTCTGACTTATGTAACCTTTTTATAGTTTCTTCTATATTACCATAACAATTTACTAACATTTTGATTTCCAACATAGGGTCAGTTTCAACAAAATTTGGGTCTTTTTCTTGCATATATTTTTCCCATTTTTTAGTAACGTCTACAACTGAAATTACCTTTTTAATATAATGTTCTAATAAATTCATTTAATCACCAACCTTAATAATATGTTTAAATTGTTTCTCATAGAAATCAAGATACAATTCTTTAGCATCGCCATTATATGTTGCTTCAATAAATTGAGGATAAATAAAATTATACTTGGTATTTTTTACAATAAGCATAGCTTTATTATTTTGAATTGTATGATTAGCCCATACAATAATTACTTTTAAGTCATCGTTTGTTTCATCATTGTCATGAAAACAATCAGCATCTTTAATTTCTTGATAACATAAATCTAAAAATTCCATTGTGTCCATGTTACATCACCATCCAATCTTCTGCTAATACATCACTAATGCTAGGAGTCCAAGGAATAACTTGACCTTGTACTGTTTTAAGTGCGATATAAGGCTCATATTCAACCAAACCTTGTTCATTAACTAATTGTTCAGCTATCTCAGTACATGGTTCATATGAGCCTTGTGGAACGTAATAAATGAATTGATTCTTTCCATTCCAACCTTGTCTTGTTAGTTTTGAACCTTTTAACAATTTGTCTAAAGCTTCATCAAATTTCATTTTACTCTCCTTTCAATAAAAGGAGTGAATATACTCACTCCTTTTATTTAATTTATTAAACTTCTACATTCCTTTCCCTAGCAAAAGCAACTAGATTATTATAAATTGTTTCCAACTCAACCAATTGACTGTCTTTTGCTTCTGAAATTCTTACACCCTCTCCAAGTTGTTTATAAATAATATCCTCTACTTCTTCTGGATATAATTCAAACAATGCAGTTACATAAGGCTCAATACAATCTAAGTAATCTTGCTTGGTATATCCATTGGAATTCATTGTAAATGATACTAAATCAGCACCATAATTTTCAGCAGACCTCTTTTGTGCTTCTTTCATAGCTTCGATTAAATTCTCTGCTGTAAATGGATTGATAACAGGCTGAATATCAAACCTAGAACCAGCATAATATTCGGCAGTTTCATGTGCGTATGCAGTAGACATAATTGTTTTACCAGTTGTTTCGTCAACTCCGTTGCCCTTAATATAAAATCTGAAATCGCACATATCTTTTAAAAACCTAGCCGAATCTTTTACAGAATTAGATCCTTTTGGAACAATCTTAAATACACCATTTCCAACAGCTTTAATCTTACCATTTACTACTTGTTGTTCTTTAATTTCAACGAACTCTTCGTGCATGATAAAGATGACCGTATAGCCACAAGAACACAGCTTATTTACATCTGCTTTAAATGCTGTTCTATATAAAGCATACCCATTAGGCATATCTGATTGACCATTCATTTCACTTACATCTCTTACACCATATTCCCTTGCAGTTGCAGTAGCATAGATTTCAATAATGTCTGTTGCAGTATCAATTACAATAGTTTGAAACTTTTCTTTCATTTGATCGAGGGTTTTTTCATCTGTTAATTGTTTAACTACGTCTACAAAATCTTTCTTTTGCTTAATAGGAATCTTATATCCCTTAATAGCAGTACCACCAGCTTCTCCCATTAATAATAATGGCTTTGGAAATCTCATAGCTTGAGGTGTTTTCCCAAGGGTATTTCCACCATAAATAAGTATCTTCAAGCCTTCAATTCCATAAGACACTCCACTCTCTTCCAAGCCTAATAAGTTTAAATTTGCCATCTTCTATTTACCTTTCTATATTCACTAATAATAATCAAATTCTCTAAAAGGGCAGACATTACATCTGCCCTATATCTCATCTTAGAACGGAGACTTCTTTGTGCTTGCTGAACCAAATGGATTAGCCTTTGTACCACTAGAACTTGCTCCCTTTGGAGAACTCTTAGGCTTATCCTTGTTCTCTTTAGCGGTCTTTACCATATTATTAATCTTAATATCACGTTCATTCAGTGCTTGTTTCATGTCTTCAGGATTGATATAGTATTCATTTTCCTCATCAAACGCTTCATCCCCACGGAATACACTATATTCAGTAACACTAAATCCACTTACCATGTGTGATTCTCTACGACCAAAACCGCCAGTTGTAGGCTTCTTAACTCCTACTTGCTTAGTGATAATCTCATAATATAGCTTTACAGACTGACCAGCTTCATAGAATGAATTGAAATCATCTGCAAGATCAGACTCTACAATAAATGTGAAAGGTGTAGTTTCAGCGTTTCGATTAAATGTATAAAGCTCAACCTTTAGTCTACCTGTTTCTTCTGCGTCCTCACCCTTTGTTTCAGGGATAATACTGCGAATAATACCACTGATTTCACAGTCTGCACTGTCTTCTTCGGGAACACCAGTGGAGGTAATTCTAAATCCATTTACTTGTGTAATAGACTTAAATTCATATGTGTCCTTATTAACGTATTCGTTCGCAGATAGGATTCCATCAATCTTAACTCTTGTAGGCACTTCCCCATCCTTTGCATTGTTCTTAGGAATATAATTCTCAAGAACAGTCTTTAAGGACTTAAAATTCGGATTGTCAATAAGCTGTCCGTTCTCATCTAACTTCTTCTCACTTGCAGGGAAGAAATCTACACCAATCGCATTTCCCTTTACATCTACAAGGAACATAGGGTTCTTAAATTCCTTCTTTGCCATCTGCTGACAAGTTACCTTCTTTTCAACTCCGTTTGCTCCCTTTAAGGTAACTTCCTTTGTAATCTCTTCAAGATTCATTTCAAGTAATTCACCAATAACCTGCGCATTGTTAATACTAGCCTTAATTTCACTCATTTTAATTCTAATTCCTTTCTTCTCTTAAACTTTTTTATTATGTACTTATCTATGATATCACTCCGAAGAGATAATAAAATAAATGTATAATTTAATCTAAGTCATCTCACCCTTAGTCATTCACTGTCTTACCATTTGCAACTTTTTCAATTACATCTTTGTTCTTTAAGTTGTTTTTAATAAACTCTTTTAATTCTTCCATTGTACAACCATTGTTAATTTTGTCAAGATATAATTGACTAGCAGTTTCAAAACCAATAATCATATTCTTGATAAAGTTCTCTTTCAAACTGTTTTCATAATGATTAACAATATTTGCCATAGCTTGTTTCTTAGTTGGTTTCTTTGACTGCTTACTCTGCATAGCCATAATATTCAAACTCCCCTCTGTCACATACTGGACATAACCAAGCTGTAAACCATTCTTTATTATTATACTCCAATTCAGTATGAGCCTCACAATAATCATAAGGTTGTAGTTTTGCGCCACACTCAATACAATATTGTTCTTTATTAAACCAATCAAGAATTACTTGTTTCATTTTATCATCATTTGTCGTGTGATATAAATAAAATAACATATCCTTAATTAATTCTTTCCCATCTGTTCCATCACGATAATAATGTTCATTGATCGTTTCTACAATCTCTAATGCAAAATTTTCCATATAGCCCTCCTTTATATTTATTAGATTGAGAGATTTATCGGAGTCCCAATATCTAGGACTCCTACAAACGGAGGTAAAAAATGAACAAAAACATTAGAATCCCGATAAATCTCTCAATCATGTATATTATATCATATTATTTAGTTGGTGTCAAGTGTTTCATCAATAAAAATTAAATCTTGTGCATGAGGTAGCGTTCTAGCCCATAAAATGAAATTAGGAACATTTGGATTATCTTGACCACTCCATTCATTTAATTTATGAAATCTACGTTGCCCCTTACTACACATAGCAAGCAAATTTTCATAAGTCATTGTAACTGTACGTTTCTGTAACCAAGATTCAGGAAGCCATCTAATAAGTTCCTTCCAATACCTCTTATCTTTTGTATCGAGATACTTTTGACGAATATTTTCCAATACATAAATAATATCTTCTTCAAATGTGGAAATATTATCTAAATTATCTTGGTAATCATCATTTCCATCTTTGGACAGAGATAAATTTCTATCATAGTCATCAATTTCAAAGCAGTCTAATGTAATAGGTTGACTCGTAATCTTGTGCATTGTACTTGTAGAATTAGCAACTGTTCCAACTTTATACGTATCAAATTCCTTCCACCAATAAAGAGGTGCTGTAATATCAACTGATACAAAAATCTGTCTCATAAATTTTCTATGTTCTGAACCAGATTTAATAAGAGCCTGTGCAAGTGTCATATCATTTTCACCAATTACAAAATTTGCATCTTTAGTAACACAATCTTTCTGATTGTCATATTCATAATAACTATCGCTCTTGTTCCAACTATTTTTAGGATTTCTCATTCCTCTGAGTGCGTGTTCAAATCCCCACACTTCTGTATTCTCAAACTTCATCAATCTTCCTCCACAATATCAACAATTCTACCATCATTCACAATCAATCTCTTACCATTCGCATAAAATCTCTCACAATCTTCTAATGTAATACTATCTAAATCAATTACTTTGCTATAATCCATATAATCTCCTTAATCAATCAATTCAATTTCATCCCATCTCCAGCACAACTGTCCATTTTCTTTATCAATAGCGTTCATATATTTCTTGTCAAATGTAACTGAGAAGAAAAATCCTTTTTCTTTCATAGTACAATCATAATTAACAATTCCTTCTTTGCCAACATATTCGTCTAAACAAACATATTTATCTTTTCTATGTGGTTCAACATTGATAATACGAACTCTTTGACCTTCCTTAATTGTTCTTCCAATTAGACCTCTGCCTTTTGTTGCAGTCTTATCAGTAAAATCCATTCTATCAATACAATTATCAACAGCAGTCTTGAAATTAAAATCATCATATTTTTCATAGCGTGATGTGCTTGATTTAGAAACTAATTTGTTATCAATATAATATTTTGCATTAGTATGTTTTCCGTCTTCACAAGCAATAATCAATTTGTGACCATGGGATGGATTTAATAATTCAATCATACGACATTTAGTTCCTCCAATATATTCTCCATGACCACTTTTAATGTTATAACTACTATCACCCCAACCATTTACATTATTATCCCAGTTAATCACAACATCCCCTCCACTAAAGCCAACAACTGTACCTTTGTCTCCTGCTTTGGTATCAAACCAAGTCTTTTCTGTTGCAACAATTCTGTCTCCTACTTTTAACTTCATCAATTCTTCAAATGTCATTTTTTAATCCTCCTTTAATATAATTTTATATTGAAGTCATACTCCCTACCACAAACTTCACTACAATCAGCCCACTCCTACGATTGTTCACTCACTAAACTTTTAAAGATTTAAGTTTTGCATCATAACTTCGCTTGTTAAAGTTTTAGTCAATTAAAAGCTACGAAAAGTTGACTTCATTCATACAATAGGACTCGAACCTATACCTCTATTGTGTGCTCTGACTAGCATCTCCATTTACACCATGTATGACACCTTAATTATTATTTCGGTTTAATCGACCTCACCTAAACGGGGTTGTTCATCAACTCACATGGAACAGTTCTACCAAATTAAGCTATTGCTTGTTTAACGATACAAGCTACCTCCAACTGCCAAGTCATAACATATAGCCATGGTGCATTGTAGGATTCTAACCTACATTTCTCCTATGCGGAGCGTCTTTATTAGACCAAATACCTATATGTTTCGCACCTTTCTTGTACTTCGATTGATGCTAATGCACGGCTTGGATTTGAACCAAGAATATGAGTGTCTGTCGTTTCTCATGTGTTACCATTACACTACTATGCTCGTAATACCTTTTATTTATAATCTTTTGAATGATATGGCATATTATATTTTTTACACCATTTTCTTACCGCATTATCTGTGACATTATACATAGTCCCAACTTTTGTAAAATTACCTTTATTATATATTAAATCACTATACAATTTTTCTTTATTTGGTATGTTAATAGCCATTATTTCTTTTCTACAATCAAAACAAATTTTTCCTCTTCCCGACATTTTGTTTCCACATTTAGGACAAATAAGATTGTTAATGCTATAGCAACCATATACTCCGTTATTTTCATTAACAACAAATCTTTCTTTATGTTGAGAATTTAACATTCCATGATATGTAATATGACTTTTATTACTATCAAATATCATTAAATTATCATAATTATTATTAGTTTTATCAAAATCTATGTGATGAACGACTTCTTCATCTTTTAATTCTCTTCCTATTTTTTCTTCTGCTTTTAATATATGTTCATATATACATCCATTATCAAAGGCTCTATGATGATTTGGCATATAAACACATTCATAACCGTTAAGTAACATTTTTAATCCTTTCTATTTTTAGTACGCCCACTGGGATTCGAACCCAGACTGTGCCTTGTTAGGGTCTTCGTTTTATAAGAACTCGGCTTTTCCATTAAGCTATGGGCGCATGTGAGGTTTGTAGCTTTCACTACCATGTTTTATTTTTGATGGGCTAAACCTCAAAGTGACCATCTAGTTAGGAGCGACCTAACAGCCTTTTGCTTTATATGTGTATTATACCACACATATTAACATTTGTCAACTACTTTTTTACAGAAACATGATAACCTTGACTTTCATAATTCTTCTTAGCTGTGTCCTTGTCAGAACTCTTAATCACAACTTCAAACATCTCTACAATCCCATTGTCGAGTTCTTTTCTACACACTAAAACGCTTCTTCCTTGCTTTTTCATTGTTTTTATCTCCTTTCTTAACTATATATGTATTATACCATATATTCTATTAAAAGTCAACCATTATTTTTTATTAAATGGAGCAAATGTTTCATAATAATTTTTGCATACATAAACATCATATTCTTCATCTTCATCAAATTTAAACACAAATACCATAGTGTCTCCACTTCCAGTAAATCTACACCAATCGTTTTCATCATTAGTGTCAAAGTTTTCAATACATTCTTTTACCCATTTATTAATTGTGTCATCATCAATATGTACTCCATCATTAAATGAACAATAATGTGTTGGAAATTCTACATTGTCCTTAGTCAGCGGAAAATAATCAGCTAATTCATCAGCATATGTTTCTTCACCACAACAAGGACACACTACATATCCCATTCCATATGCTCCAACTTGAATATCATCATCTTCTACTTCAAGTTCAGAGTCACAATGTTCACAAGTAATCTTATAAGTCTTTGGCTTAGACCCCGTTTGCATCATGTGATTGTACTTATCATTCAATACTATCATTCTTCTACCTCCTTGATATAATAAATACTATTCATTGTTTCAATAATATATAATTTATCTTTTTCAACATAATCCCAATGACAAATAGTTGAACTTCGCAACATTTGTCCACTATAATCATCATATACAAAACAGAATGGCATACCTACGAATAAATCTTTAGGATAAAACTCACCATACAATGAATGAGTAGTTTCAATATATTTTATTGTTTCTTCTTTAACAACGCCATCTAAATCTGTAACGCCTACAATCTTTAACATTTTTGTTCCTTTCTTTGTTCTTTATATTGATAGATACATTCTCTTGCAATCATAGGAATATTGAACTTTGCTTGCATATAACAATCCCATTTTTCTAATTTGTTACAATCTTTTTCAAAAGCGTCCCCTACAGCAATTTCATATTCACATCTACTCCATTCTTGCCATTGAATTATTTTTTCAATCTCTTTACATAACCCTTCAAATCCGTATAAAGTATCTTCGCCATATCTTTCATACTTATAGTTCTTAGGAGAGCGTAAATATTTCTCAATAGCCTTTTCAGTACACTCTTGAACATAACAATTCCTAAAAATATTAAATGGTTCAATCTTCTTTGTGTTTGGATTATAATTCAATACATAATATTCAAATTGCATATCATCACCTCAACTCTACTAAATGTTCATTTACAACAGTCCAACAATTAGGTTTAATCTTCATATCCTTGATCCATTGTTTTACACATTTGTCAATCCGATTGGCAAGTTCTAATTCTTGTCCTCTTGTAATTTCAAAACTTTCACTTACTTCTCCACATTCTTCATACAAGTTATCATACATAGATTCAATAATTTCTTCTTCATTACTATTCCATGACAATACTGGTTCTTTACAAGTTCCTACATAAACTTCTTCACAAACATCATTAACTGTTTCTTTAGCATCTTCAATAGCCTCTTGTTCTGTATCAAAACTACCATTATAATATTCACCATCAGAAGACCAACAGTATCTTGTTTTATCTACTTTATCAATCCAATATGGAGGTTCATCATCACAATCATCTTCATCAAGCCAACCACCAAACTCTTGAGCAATCCCTTTCATAATTTCAACTGAATTACCATGATGATCTAATCTTAAAAATGTGAGTTCTGATTTTACCATATTTTCAAGATTATATTGACGATAATAATTCAAATTTTCATAAAGGTTGATATTTTGATATTCATAAAACATAGCTCTGTTTTCATTACCATCATTAAATGTAATAAAGCCACTTGTTATTTTCCATTCATTACTATCGTCATATTTTTCTTTAATGTCACTTAACAACTGATTTACAGAACCATAATTTTCTTCGTGAGTTCCATCGCTGATTAATTTATAATGCTCATCAATATAACTAACAATCTGTTCTACTGTAATGTGTCCTTTTAATCTTAAAATTGTAGCACAACCCATAATCTCACTCCTATTCTACAACCAATTTAACATCACCAATAACAGGCTCAATATCATATGAATCAACATCTTTATAATATTGGTCTTCTTCTAAATCATATATAATTGGATTTTCTCCATCTATATCAGTTAAATAAATTCCATAATAACATGGTACTAATCCTTTATTATTGTATTTTACAAGTGTGCCACTTTTAATCTTTGCTGTTTTTGTATTAAATTCTACTTCCATGTCTACTCCTTTCTAAAACAAATCATCTTTACAAGGTCTATTATAACACTTTATCTCCATTTTGTCAACCACAATCTGTAATTTTTTTTGACCGTTCCATTCATTTATGCTTAACTCACCTACACAATCCATTTGCAGTTTGTTATTGCTTGGCTCATTTACAAAAATATCATTATCATAATATCCTAACTGTAAATCTTCCTTATTCTTCTTTAAGCAGTTGAATATCATAATATCAATACCCTCTTTGTGCAACTTTAATGTCCGTTTATTCTTACCCATAATAGACCAATCTGAGGGCATAAATGTAATGTTCTTGATATGGAACTTAGGTTTACTAACCCCATGCCCCCACAACGCACTATAAGGCTCAAATAGCCCAAATAATCTTGTAGGTATAGATTTTATTGAATAAGACTTTAAAACGTCTATATGGGGCGTATATGAAAGATCAAGGTTATTGTAGTAGTCTACAAGTGCTTGAATGTTACCAACTTGAATCTGTATACCTGCGCTGTCTTCGTGACCACTAGCCCAATCAACTAATTCATTATTATCCAAATCTTCTCTTAATGGAATAGGACTTCTTAATGAACCAATCATTGTATTGCCTTTAATAGAACCGACTATTGTAGGCTTGTTATCACATAATGTCTTAATTTTGCCAGCCAACAATCCACTATAAGAACGTGGTACATCATCACTTGTAAATACAATCAAATTGTTCTGTCCACAAGACAATATCGTGTCCATATTGTTCTGAATCACATCATTCACAATCTTAATCTGATTTTGATGTGCTTGCTCTACCATATCTAATGTTTCATTTATATCACATTGACCAATAAAAGCAAGAATAAGCTGTTGCTTTAAGCCCATATCATTACAACGACATACACTATTTATTTTAGGAATAATCTTAAAACCAAGGTCACGTTGAGTATATATATCACTACCGATAAACCTATCAATCATAGCACCAAGAAATTTATTATTTATATAATCTCTTGTTTCAAGTCCAAAATGATAATATTCTCTATTCTCCATTTCTGACATAATCATACTATCAGATACAAGACTTAATGCTACTAAGTCTATGAAATATCCCGACCAATCTAAGCCGAGTTGATTGTCTAATCCTTGTAAGAATTTATGTGTGACTAAAGCACCGCTACCATTTCTTGATACATTATATCTCAGGTCTTGATTATTTATAAGACACCCTTTACCAATTGGTGTAACTATGTCATGGTGGTCTAAAACAATAAGCCCAATACCAAGTCCACACAATTCGTCTGCTTGTTCACAATTATTTGTTCCAGCATCAGGAATAATCACAAGGTCAGGTCTTTCTTGTCTAATTCTGTCCATAATATCTTCATCGTCAAGTCCACGTTGCTTGCCACTATGAACAAGAATCTTAATAGTCCACTTATTACTTAATTTCATAAGATATTGATATAATATTACAGTAGAGCATATTCCATCTCCATCACCATCTTGAATAATAAACACTGTACTATCTAACTTAGACCAATATTCAATTTCTTGACAAGCATATGGAATATCAAGATATTTCCACCATTCATCAATATATTTACCAGTGGGATTAAGATATTCTTTCGTATCTTCAATCCCACATTTTTCTAAATACGACTCTATCGTTATAGGCTCATTGCCATATAATTCATTTACTTGCATGGTAATTCTCTTACTCTTCTAATAATGTCACAAATTCCTCTGTGATTAAAAGCTTCATAAAGAATATTTAACACATCGTCTTTACTTATCAGTTCTTCATTATAATCATCTTTTGACTTTGACTCAGTAAGTTCTAATGAATTTTCCATATAGTAAAAACCACCGATATATCCATTTCCTAAATCAACAAGATAACCGTTTACGCCTTCATCATCAGAAAGGTCTACAATTGTTCCAATTCTACCAATATTATTTACCATGCCATCATTAGACCATTCATCCATCTTTAAGATTTTAACCTTATCTCCAACTTTAAACTTATAATCACTCATTATCAACTACCTCCACTTCATATCCTAATGCTTCGCTAATTTGTGCTAATGTCATCTTCTTAGACTCTTTACGTTCCCAAATACATTCAAGGAAATCATCATCAAATAAATTTACTAATACGTGAGCATTGGATTCATAAATTTTCATAATGTCATAATCACCATTAAATTCTTTAGAATCTTCCCCAATGTCAACAAAATTATTATCATAAGTACACTCATTCCAGCCTTCATTTGCACTAAGGAGCAAGTTCCCTCTAACCTTTCTTAATAAATATCTACTTCCATTTCTACACTCAACAATCATACCTTCTTTTAATTCCATTTTGTTGTCCTCCTTATATTCTACAACTGTTATTTCATTTGGATTACTAACCCCATTTCCGTAATATAAGTGCCTCCCACTATAAACATAATAAGTTCTTTTGTTTACTTCCTCCCAATGAGTAGTGTTCTCATCACTATAGCACCATTTAATCCCATGTTTGAAACACTCTTTTATAAATTCTTCTGCTTCTTCTTCTGTTTTGCAATGCACTGCAATTTTACCATTACTATTCTTAAAATCTTCCCAATTAAATTCCATTTCTATTCCTCCTTTTCTTCTAACAAATCAATAATTACACTTGTTTTAAATACATATGTTTCATTATTCTTATATTTAGATTTTTTTGACAAATCAGAAATCGACTTCAAAGATTGTAATTCTTCCTTAACAAGCCTCCTTCGCTCACTGATTTCTTTTAATTTTTTCATTAATTTTGCACTAATAATTGCGTCACATTTCTTCATTTCAATATAGTGCAAAATATCCTCTCTTTGCAAATCATATTCAGATTGTAATTTTGTAAGTTCTGACTTTCTTTTGTTTACTTTATCAAGAAAATTATTATATTCTAAAACCCATTCAGCACCTTTGCAGGAATGTTCTTTTTCTTGTAAAATTTTATTGTCCATATTCTACCTCCAACTGATATATGTATTATATCATATCAATCAATGTTTGTCAACATTTCTTTCAAATTATTTAATCTTTCTTGTTCTTTTTTAACTTTTTCTTCTTGCTTTCTAATAATACTTTTCACTAATCTTTTCTTATAATATTCTTCTCTTCCCTTAAGACAATGATAACATTCACCGGATTTCCCTTTAATAGTACAATATAAATGTTGAGTAGCATAATTACAATCTAAATCTTCAATCTCCCAAGTCCCATCATAATACACAATCACTTTTGACATTTCTCTCATAATTCATTCCTCCTTTATTTGATAAACCAATTATAACATAAAAATCCAGTCTTGTCAACTGGATTTTTAATAAATTTAGAAATTAACATTTGCTAATATATCATTCAATTCTTTCTTTGTTGTTTCACCTAACTCTAAATCAAGAATAATTTGAGCAATTTTATCATCACGCTCTTTTCCTAATTTTCTCTTTAACTCATATCTTTTATTTCTTCTTGTATCGTCACCTAAATAATAAAGACGACAATCAATAATCTCAGCATCCTTCCTTTGTAACATACCGTACTTTTCTGCAATTTGTCTTGCCTTGACATTTGTTTCATTAACTAATGCTTTAATTTCATCAATCATCTTATCATAATCTTCTTGATAATCATTAGGAATTGAATCAAGTTTTTCTTGATACTTCTTTGTTACCTCTCTTGTGATATAGTCCTTAATTACTCCTGTTACTCTCATTGTTTAGTCTCCTTTCTTTTTAATCTATTTGAACTATCAATCCATCTAAATCATTTTTATCCAATAATTCTTGTAAAAATGTTTTATTATTTTTCATAATTTTTTGCATTTCAATTATTTCATTTCTAGTGTAATAGATAATTACATCATCCCATCCATATCCATAATTGTTTTGATAATAATTCTTATAAAAATCAGATTCTTTATCAATAGTCCAAGCTTCAATGTTGTTATAATTTTTATTCCATTTTATAGCACAATTACAACCATATGCTTCGACTCTATTGTCACAAAATGGCATACTTACATACTTACCTTCATCTATTTTCTTACCAGTTTTAGGGGAATAAAAATAATAATACATTCCCACAATAATCTATCTCCTTTCTTATTCTGCGTCATCATATTCAATTCTTACCAAGGGTCATATTTATTTAATACATCTACTAATTCATCAATCATATCATTCATATATTCATTAGATTTAGCTTGTATATAATCTTTTGCTGAATCAACATCTAATCCAATATCAATTACGTCATTATGATATGGTTCTCCTGTTAAGTTTTCTCCAAAACAAATTTCATCAAGTGGAATGTTATAATACTCACCAGTGTCTCCATTTACACAACTGAAAGTTAATTCTGTATTTTCATCATATCCAATTTCATTCAGTTTGTTAATTAAGTCAATTACTTTCATCATATTTTTATTTCCTTTCAATATACAATGGTGGAATATCAATAGGTTTATTATCCCATGTTGTAGCAAACATATCAATCATTTTACCTATGCTATTATCTACATAATGCCATACCTTTACATTCTGTCCAAACCTACCATATCTTGTTTTAAAACAATGGCTAACCGCATTAGGAATGATTGTTCCACCAAATGCTTGCTTATTATATTTATTATTCCATTTTGCTATTAAAGATTCTACTTGTTTTAATTCTTTTTGCCTTGGGTACATATAAATAGAACCATTATCTAACTTGGTTTTAACCGACTTAGAACCAAATAGACAACTTTCATCAACAATATCTACTTCTTTTTCACGACCATTTAACTGAATCATTGTAGCAACCGCAACATCATATTTTTCTGCCGTTAGTTTTAATGTATCAACAAAATGTAACAAAGCCATATCTTCTCTAACAGGCATACCGCTCATTTGTTTTAACTCTGCTCCTATGTAGAAGTTATTCCATGTGTAATCATGAGTTATATATTCATAACCTTCCAATGACAAGTTTCTAATCATTTCAGCAACACCATTAGACGTAAAATTTGGATAGTTAATGATTCTTAATTCACTTTCTTTAGCAATTCTTCCAGCTTCCGATAATCTCTCTTTTTCTTCTTTTGTAAAATCTCCATCAAGAATTTTATGATAAGGAATACCACTTATATTTGCCATAAAACGAGGTTGGATTTCTTCTCTCATTTTTTGCTCTGTATGAATATATGCCCCTTTCCCTTGATAATATGGATTGTCTACAAAATCTTGAGCTTCATCTGACCATATTTTTAGTACGGAAACATTATTTTGGTCTGAGATTCCCATACAAGTCTTTCCGAAAGATGATGGGCTTCCTCTTAAAATTAAATGCCCTCTACACCAACCACGATATAAATTATTCAAAGTTGGTGAACACAATCCAGCCCCAATCATAGGTTCTTCTTCTAATTCGTCAAGTAATTCATCAAACCCATCACCACAAGTCATTACTTCAATTTTATCGTTTAAGAAAAACTGTTTACGAACATCAGACTGTTGTTTTTCAAACCAATTCACAATATCCTCAATGCTATATTGGTTCAAATTTTCAAGCTGGCTTTCTTCACTCTTATCTTCATCATAGAATTTCTTAATGTCAAATCCTTTTTCTTTATAAGCATTAAGACAACTGAATTTCCTAAACTCTGTGTAGTAATATTCAAAATTATCAACGTCTGTCAATTCAATAACTGTTGCTATATAATCTTCAAAATTGTTATCCTCTAACACGTTATATTCACTTACAAAAGGTTTAACAAACTCATCTATATCCATGATACTAACACTTTTACAACCGTTTAATGCCAAATTATATATCGTAGCATATAATATCTTTTGAAACAATATAGTCCATTCATCTTTGTCAAGTGGATATTTTGAATCAAGTGTTAGTTCGGGTCGTTGTAAATAGCAACCAAGTAAACGATCGTTCACTGTACGATTACATATCATAATCTATCTCCTAAATTTAATTTTATCGACCAAATTGCCTTCTTTGACCAATTTAATCAACATTATCAACTTCTTGTTGTAACCATTCAATTTCCGCTTTTAAGGCATCTTCATAATAATAATATTTTTCACCATTGCTTGTTCTATATCTACAATCTAAAGGATACTCAGATTTTACCCTAGAACAAGCAATTTTTTCTATTGTTATTTCACTTATAATCCTTTCAAAATTTGTCATACTTCATTCTCCCAAATAATACAAATCACACCATCTTCTCTAAATGTTTTTCTTACTTCCTTTTCTAACAACTCATTAGGAATACTACCTACATTCTGATAGTTAATTCCATATTCATATAGTCTTGGTGTAATTGTCATATTTTTACATATACTTGGACATAACCAAAATCCTTTACTGTCATGTTTGTGTTGATTGCAAAATTCTTTTACTGTCATGCTTTATCTCCATTATTTCATTTATTTCATTATTACCATTGCAGTATATATTGACTGTCCATAAGAGCTTGTAATGCTAAACTTAATATCAACTATGTTACTCTTTGCGTTTATAAAATCATTAATTTTTCTTTCAAGTTCTGTTAATCTATCTTCACGGAAAAAATGAACTGTCATACCATTATTCTCTCCTTTATTTTTAAAATCAACATTTCCACACTTTAACACTTTCATGTTAGTCTCCCTATATCAATATATTTCTTTTTCTTGCCACCGCAATTTTTCTTAATTACAATTTCATTATCAGTAAAATCAAATTCATCAATACTCTTTTCAATCTCTTTTGTCTGATTGAAATATTTTTCAGCTTCAATCCCATAAAACGGAAGCAATGATAAAATACTGCCATTTGATTCTTCTGAAAATAGATTAAGTTCTAATACTTCATACATATAGTATAGAATATATTGTAATGTTAAATAAGACCATACTTCATGTTCTTGTAAGATGTTTTTCGTCTGCGCCCCTATAAGTTGCCAAGGAATTTCTGATTTATCATATCCATTATCTAAGTATATTTTCAATATGTAATCAGTATAAACTCTTCTGTCGCTTGATTCACTTGGTTCATATTTAGCCTTTGCTTTATTTCTTTTAGCCATGACCTTATTATAACATTCTTCATTACAATAATAACTTACTTTACCAACCTTATAAGCTGTATCTTTATCAAGTTGTTTACCGCAACAACGACATTTTGGCATTATAATTCAATCCCTTCGATTTCGGCTCTCATTTCAAGACAATATAAATACTGCCCCATTGCACTTGCTTGTTTCTTTAATAATTCAAGACTACAAGACGGCTCAAAATTCAAAGTATTAGATTCATATTTAACAATCATTTTATGCAACTTATCATATCTAATCTTTGTTTGAAAATATTCTGCCTTAAATCTCTCTTTGTAATCATCACTTTCCATAAGTTTTACCGTATCTAATAGCTCCATTACTTTAATTCCTCCTTAAACTGCTTTAAAATTTCTAACATTTTATAGTCCTCAATATAGAATAAATCTTCAACTCTTGCAAATCTCTTAAAGTTTTCAACTAACTGTCCAAATCTCCAATCTGGAACAAGTTTCCAAATTTTTAATAATTCATTCATAAATGGTTCAATTCTGTTAATATCTCTCATTGTTTATCTCCTTTTCATAAACACATTATACCACATAATTTACTCGTTGTCAAATTCAAGTTTATCAAACTCCCAATTATTCTTTATGCTAATCTCACTAGCGTAATTCATCCATAAATTCATTTCTTCTTGTTTAGTGACATCAAATATCACATGACAATTATATACATAATAATGTCCAGTAGGTTTAGATATTTTTATAATATATTCATGCCTGTTTCTTAGACCATTTCTTGACTTATTCTTGTACTTTGCTTGCATTATTCACCTCTGTATGTTCACAAGCCCAAACACTTGTCTGAGTTTGTATTGGGCTTGTTTTCATAGGGCAATCAATACAACCATCATATTCTGCACACATTTGTAATATTTGACTTTGTTCTTGTATCATTTGACCCATATCAATATTAAGTTGCATAAGCTAACCCTCCTTGC
>OGOO01000308.1_pt1 | contig 62783 bp, 102 predicted proteins | sample 1552651 | NCBI WGS metagenome assembly OGOO01 (sample SAMEA2580118, study PRJEB22360) | human gut metagenome | biome: human gut; feature: human-associated habitat; material: faeces | place: Denmark | collected 2008/2010 | reverse complement strand
CTTGCCCTCACCTCCTCTAAATTATGTTCGATTGTGCTTTGCTCCTTTCAGCGTCGAATCGTCCGCATCTTGCTCGGACGTTCTGGTATGCACTCTGTGATTTTTGCAAAAACTACAGGAGGTATTTACTGTGGCTAGCGGAACGTATAATCTCAATTTACTTCCGCATCGGTTTTCAATTGGTCGACAAGGCGAGAACCGTTATCGCAAAGTATCGTTCGACGTCTACAAGTTCGTAGAGCCTGTCCTTCGGGATTCGGTAGACGGTGTGATTTTCCTAGTCGGTGTTTTTCGTCGACCGGATGGTGCCGTCTATAATGCGATTGTCGAGAAGATCGATCGAAATGATTTCGATAACGTGATCGATTGGTATCCGACCATTACTGAGACATACTATGCTGGAGAGGGATCTCTTCAGTTTGTAATCTCAAAGATGCCGGTGACCGGGGATACGACAGTTCCCGAAGAGTATATTTTGGGCAAGTCAAATGTCGCCCAAGTGACGATTGAAGAATCGTCTACTGAATCTGGCCCACTCCCGCCCACTCCCGATTCCCCGATCCAGGTAACTGTGACCGCGGACGTCGATGCCGCGAAGAAGGCGGCTACTATGGCGGAGAGTTATGCAACGCATCCCGCACTTCCGGATGAGTCCGGATATTACAAAGTGTGGAATGCCGAGACAAAAGAGTACGACATCACAAAGATTCCGGTTGCGCCGGGACCTACTGGATTGATGGCGCTCTTTGTTCCCATTCAGAAGCTCGATAGTCAGCCGATTGTAGGCCAGCTCTACAACGTGACGAATGTGAACTTCAATCGTGAGCCTCTCGAAGGAGAGGAATCTGTTTGTTACATTGTCCCGACAGACGCAGAAGCGGCTAAGGGTGCGAATTGGTTGTGTGTATGTTTCGTACGGGTCGATGTAATTCCTGTTCCTAATCGTGAGAAGAAGTATGCCCTCATGATCGAGGACATGTACTCCCTTACGAGTGGGGGAGGTAGCGGTGACGGAAATCTGAAAAGCGATGACTTCGATCGAATCAAGGTCATGGACCGTGGCGAATACGAAGCCCTCGAGACGAAGGATCCTCGTACCGCATATTTCATTCGGGGGTAATCTGCTATGATTGCTGTCGACGAAAAGGAAATTACCGAGATGTTTATCGGTACACAAGGCATTAAAACTGTCATTGTAGGAGAAGATCATGTGTATGAGCGGACAGGCGGATACATCTACCTGGTGCTCGACACAAAAAGTTAAATTTATGATGAAGGGAAAGATGCTGTATGGCTAGCTTCTTTAAACTTTTTCTCGATACCACCGCGCCTGCTGGCGTAACTCTGTCTCTGAACGATGATGCTCGTTATACCACCAGTGCCTCCATTACGGCCAAGATCGGCTGCGAAGATGCTGAGACCACCGGTTACCAGATGAAGATCTGGGGCGGCGTTGATGGCGCTGCTACCGAGGCCGATGCGGCTTGGGTCACCTTCGCTGCGACTAAGGAGATCACTCTCACTACCGGCGACGGCAAGAAGACCGTCAACCTGAAGGTTCGCGATGATGTCGGCAACGAGTCCGCTGTCGTTACGAAGGAGATCATCCTCGATACCGCTGTTCCTGTGGTTACCATCACCGGCCCCGACAAGAGCAAGATCTCGAAGGTCGAGACCTTCAACGTTGCTGCGATCAGCTTCACCTGCGATGTCGATTTCGTCGAGTACAAGGTCAAGGTCGTTCCCACTACCGCTTCCCTGCAGGATGCGGGCGTCGTGATCGGTACTACCAACGGCTCCACCAACATGAGCGGTACCGGCGAGTATCCTGATGCCCAGGCCATCGACTGCACTATCAACGCTGCCGACCTCGAGGCTGCTTCTGCTGGTGACGGCGAGAAGATCATCAAGGTCTTCGTCCGTAACGCTGCTGGCACCTGGAGCGTGGCGTAATCGCCAGGAGGTAACACTCGATGGCGGTACCGACTTTAACGTTCAGTACGACGGGATCTAAGATTTCGTCTGTAGAAGGACATGACCACATTACCGTGACATTCACGGCCGATGGGCCATATAAGTCCTTCGAGTGTCGAGCAACGAAGAGCGGTGAATCCTGGGGAGTTGGTATTGGGACGCTCATTGCCTCGTTTTCCCAGACGCCTGCGAACACATCGCGATCCTTTGACATCTATGATGACTATTTGGTGAACGGTGATGGAGAGTACCGCATTTCGCTGTTTGCACAGGGCACGGACGGAAGTTGGTACACTTTAACTCCTCTCTTTGAGTTCGTCTTCTCGAATGAAAGTTTGAGCGAGAATCTCATTGAGTTTGGAGTACTCTCCTATTGATTTCGCACCGTCAATTGGATACATGGGAGGGGTCCTATGAGTATAGCTACATATTTGTAGGGCCTCTCCTTTGTTAAAAATTTTAGAAGGAGGAACATCAGCAATGAAAATTATCGAATGTCTGAACGATAAGATTAGTGAAGAACTTAGCGATAGCGAGTCTTATGCTAATCTCGCCCTTAAGTATAAGGAAAGCGATAAAGAGACAGCGAAGCTTTTCTATGATCTTTCTCTGGAAGAAACCAAACATCACAACAAACTCCACGACCGTGTCGTTGCGTTGATCAACGAATACAAGGCCAAGAATGGTGCGCCTCCGGCCGATATGCTCGCAGTTTATAATTACGTGCATGGCCAGATGATCAAGCGTGCCAAAGAGAACAAGATCCTTCAGGATATGTTCAACTCTTAAGGAGCGCAAATATGGCTGATAAAGTAGATGACCTGATGATCAAGACACTCAACAAGGTGTCTGAGACAGGTAACATTACGACCGGCGATATTTTCGTTCTTAAATATTGTAAACACGAACGTGCGAAACAGTCTCAGTCTCCGGCTTACAAGCAGCTCCTAACTGGAGCAGGAGAGGTTCTAGCCTTTCTTAGAAGTGCTTTTGGAGGTGAATGAGAATGCCTGGTCCAATGTTTAACCCCGGAATGGGGAATCGTTGTGGGATGATGAAAAGCCCTGAGCAGATTCAGCAAGAGATAAATCAACTGATGCAGCAATATAGCAATATGTATCAGAACATGAGTAATCGAATGCCAATGAATGAACCTGCTCAGATCGTTAATGACACGTTCGCCAATCGCCGTAGAGGCGAATACAGCGAAGTGCATGATCCGAGTGAAGTGGAGCAAGCTTCTGTCCCGATGGATGGCACTCCTCGTTTGTTCTTCGATTTTAAGAATAAGCGATTTTGGGCTAAGAAGTATGAGAACGGTCAGACATACATTACACCATACTCATTTGGCTCTCTTATGCAAAACTCTTCGGATGCCGTATCCTTTACTCCTTCGAGCGAATCCTCTGTGGACTATACGAAGGAACTTTCCACTCAAAATGAGCCCAAAGAGGAATCCTCTGATGCTCGACTCGATCGCTTAGAGGCGATGATGGGTCAGATCTTGGAAAGGATGACTTTAAATGAGTCTAATGGATCTGGTGAAACTTGCGAACGCGGTAAGCAATCCGCAGGAAGCGCAAGGAATGGCACTAAACGCTCTGGCAAAGAGATCCCCGGAGACAGCAGCAATGTTGTCAACGATGATCAAGCGGGGTGACGATCCCGCGAAAGCAATTCAGCAGTTTGCCCAAGAAGGAAAGATAAGTTCAAAGCAGTTAGACGAGCTTCAGCAAGTTTACGGAATGGCCCGAAAAATGGGTCTACGTAACTTCAACATTCCTGACAGTGTCTGGAATGAAGCTCGACAGGCAATTGGTGGGGTAGCTTCCAGTCAATTGCGGCCCAACAGTAGTTCCGATTGGTTTTAATATTGGTTTTAACTCAGTAGGGTGGCCAACTATTTAGTTGAAATAATATTTTTATTAGGAGGACACTAACAATGGCAGAACTGAGCGATGTTCTTATGATGAAGGCTCTCGAGGATGACAACGGTCATGATACGTGGGGTAGCGCTGGCTTCCTCTGGGTTATCCTGATCTTCCTCTTCTTCCTGGCTTTCAGTGGCGGTGGTCTCTTCGGTAATCGTGGTTTCGGTAATGGTGCCGCGGTCGCTGCGAATGATCTTTCTCAGGTTGAGCGTGATGTCCTCACGGGCAATTGCGCGACCCAGAAGGAGGTTCTTGAGAACCGTTATGCTAACCAGCTTTCCTTCAATCAGCTGGGCACCCAGATGCAGTCTTGCTGCTGCGACATCAAGACGACCATCATCGAGCAGAATCAGCTGACTCGCGATCTGATCCAGTCCCAGTATCTGGACGAGCTTCGTACCAAGCTCTCTGATGCAAAGTCTCAGATCAGCAACATGGAGCAGAACCAGTATATCCTGGGTCAGCTTGGTAATTTCTATTCCAAGCCGAGTGTGAATCCCAATACCTGCTACAATAACTACGGCTGTGGCGGCTGCAACGGTTGCAACGGTTGCGGTTGCAACTGAGTCACCTCGTAGTGCTTTGACAAGCAAGGAGGGAATTCAAAATGGCAAGTAACTGCTATCGCAAGTCTACTTTAACAGCGCTCAACACCACGGCCCAGACATTCGTCACGGCTGGCACCATTCTGTCTCCTGGAGGACAGTTGGAGAAGACGGGTTGTTCGCTGACCACGAGTCTCCAGGGTATCCGAATTCTTTCGGATGGTCTTTATACGGCTAGTGGTGCCGTTGCATTTACGCCCTCTACTGCTGGCGTTGTCGTTGTTGCACTTTATAAGGACGGCAATTTGCTTCCTTGTTCTGTGCGTACGATGAACGTCAACAGCGGAGTACTGTACATGCTCGACGCCATTGCCCCGGCGTTTGAAGGCGAGGCTTGCCGGGTGATCCATCCCGAGATCACTGTGCAAATCAGTGGTGTTGATGGTACGGTCAGTCGTGTTTGCCTTAATGTCACGCGCCTTGCGTGAGTTGTGTTGAGGGGTTTGGGGTCCATTATGGGCCCCTCCCTTCTATTTTTAGTTTTGAGCATTGACTAGAATTCGTGGTATGGCCACGATTACGAGTTCTATTAAGTGCTCAACTCTAAAATAGAAAGGGTGAAGTATATGCCTGTAACTATTTCCTGGCAAACCATAGTTTCATTTGCGGCCGTCCTTGGCGCAGGTGCAGTCGTATGGAATTACATCACTCGAGTTGTCCACAAATTGGAATACGATCGGGAACAAGACGAACGAATTACTCGTTTAGAAGAAGCTCATTCTCGTGACATTTCCGATTTGCGAAGACATCACGATGAAGATATGGCTGCGACCCGGAAAGAGATGGCAATCATATGCAGAGGTATTTTGGCGTCATTGAAAGACGACGAGAAGGCGAAACAGTCCTCTATCAAGGAGATGGAGGACTATTTAAATACTTCTGCACATCATATTGTCAGTCAAAATGGCAAACGGAAAACGAATTAAGAAGATAAAGACTCGAAATCGAATTCTTCGAGCTTTTTACATCTTTATCGGTATATTTATCATATATACCGTTGGGTTCTATTCGTACAAAGGTTGGCAATGGGATAACTTGTTCCAATATGTGTTAGGCGTTGGTGGAATCACATCAATTGCCAGTGCTGCTTTGGGACTAGCCGACAAACTTGTCGGTATTAAGCACAAGAAGGAGGATGAAAACGATGAAGTTCGAGATGAACAACAAGGTATATGACGTCCTCAAATGGCTCGTTGTTGTTGTTCTCCCTGCTTGTTCTGTATTGTATGCAGGACTTGCAAAAGCTTGGGGCTTCGGTTATGTAACAGAAGTCGTAACAACAATCACCGCGGTTGAACTGTTTATTGGCTCTTTGATCGGCGTTTCAACGGCCAGTTACAACAAGTCTCTCGAGGAGTCAACAAGTAAGTCGAAGGTGAAGTAAGATGATGCATTCTCGTGATCTGAAGTACTTGCGCCCTGACGTTCGTGTAAATTGTGAAACGTTTCTCCAACTCTGCAAAGACGTTGGTCTGAATGTTCTTGTGACGGAGACGGTCCGTGATGAGGAGTATCAGCGTGATCTTGTGAAGAAGGGCTACGCTTCTAAGAGAGCAACAAAACCGACTTTTCATTCTGTAAAAGCTGGTTTGGCATTCGACATTTGCAAGAATGTAAAAGGACACGAGTATGATGACCCAAATTTCTTCATGAAGTGCGGGCAGATCGGTAAACAAGTCGGATTCAGTTGGGGTGGCGATTGGAAGTCTTTCGTCGACCGCCCTCACTTTCAGTGGGACGCCCATAAGAAATGGACCGGCTCGATGATTTTAGCGGGGAAACTTCCCCCAGAAATGGATGAGTATATGGATCAGAGTACTTTTAACAAAATGATGGATAACTATCTGGCACAGCGGTCTACGAAGCCCGTTGGCAATATTTTTCAGAATGCCTGGAACAGAGCCAAACAGCGTAAAATCCTGGATGGCTCAAATCCGAATGGTTTCCTGACAAGAGAGCAGTTGGCCATCGTTTTGGATCGACTTGGTTTGATCAAGTAAAATTCAAAATGGATGAAAGGAGACTGTGAGACATGGCTATCAGTCGTAAACCGCCGTTGACGGAAGAAGCTCAAGAGAAGCATATGATTGCTCTTGCCATGGATCTTGCTGAAAAGCAGTTAAGAGAGGGCACTGCGTCTTCGCAAGTCATCACTCATTATCTGAAGTTGGCTTCTACCAAGGAGCAGAAGGAACTTGAACTTCTGGAAACTCAGAAAAAGTTGATGGACGCGAAGGCAGAGGCGATTACATCAATGAAGAGTCAGGAGGAGCTCTTCAAAAGTGCAATCAAGGCGTTTAAAACCTACAGCGGACAGGGGAGCGAAGATGATGAGCCGGAATATTAAATGTTATTCCGAACTGATTACTTTGCCCACCTTGGTTGAACGATATGAGTATCTTCGAATTGGTGGAAATGTTGGAGAGGATACCTTCGGTTACGATCGATGGATTAATCAGACATTTTACAATTCTGAAGAATGGAAACGAGTACGAAGAGAAGTTATTCTACGCGATACAATAGGACGTGAGTGTTGCGATCTAGGAATTGAAAAGTTCCCCATATATGGACGAATCCTCGTTCATCATATGGTTCCTTTGCTGGTAGATGACATTGCTCAATCGAGTGAGTTCTTACTCAATCCAGAGTATCTCATATGCTGTTCTGACAACACACATCGGGCAATTCATTATGGTGATGCGAAGTTACTCCCTCAGGACTATACTCCGCGTTCCCTATTTGATACTTGCCCTTGGAAGCATTAGGAGGAAATATGGCTAAGAAGGCAAAAGCACCGGAAGTCCAGACTGAAGAAGTTAAGGCTAGCCAGGGTGTCGTGGTCGGTACCGACCTCCTCAACATTCGTAAGGGTCCGAGTGTCAATGATCGAGTCCTTTATGTAATCCAGAAGGATACGACTGTTGAGATCATTTCCGAACCGAATCCTGAGTGGTACGAAGTTGTCACTCCTTCGGGTCACGGTTACTGTATGCAGATCTTTGTTAAGCGTACGTAAGGAGGATCCATATGACCGATAGCATCCTCAATACGATCAAGAAAAAGATTGGAATTTCTGAGGACGAGACTTGTTTCGACGAGCAAGTTCTTACGGAGATTAACACAGCAGGCTCTTTCTTGTCCCAATTAGGCGTAACGAGTTTCGATAACTTCACGGTATGCGATTCGAGTAACACGTGGGATGAATGTATCTCTGATCGAGCTAAGTTAGCAGACATCAAGACTTATATTTACATCTACACGAAGCTCAACTTCGATCCACCGGCAAATGCGTTTCTCGTTCAGCTTCTGAAGGACCAGTTGAAAGAATGCGAATGGCGAATTAATGTCGCTGTTGATCCTTAAGGAAGGAGAGAATTCAAAATGGTTGTTTATAGTGATGAACTCTGCCATTATGGAATTCGCGGCATGAGATGGGGCATCCGTCGATATCAGAATTCCGACGGTAGTCTCACTACAGCTGGCCGAAATCGCTATTCTACGGGCAAACATCATTCGATTTTTACTCGTAAGAAAACGACTTCGAAGGTTACAACCAAGCCAGCCGAAGAGAAACCGAAACAGAAGTCTGTAAGCGAGATGAGCGATACCGAACTGAATGCATTTCTGAATCGAAAGCGTTTGGAACAGCAGTACTATCAGCTTATGGCGACGCCTCAGAAGAAATCGGCGGTTACCAAGGGTAAGGAAATGGTTGGGAAAGCACTGGAAAATGCTGCCCAGGATACCCTTACCCAAATTGCTAAGTACGCAATGGCAAAAGGCGTTAACAAGATGCTTGGCGACAATGTGGTCAATGCAAAGGTAACCGACAAGGAAAAAGAGGCCAAGAACAAGTAGGTGACCTAAATGGCATTATCGAACATAGCGGTACCACGGTATTACGGTATGTTCCGTGATGCCGTAGTTAGAGGGGAAATACCGGTAAATCGAGAAGTTTCTTTGCAGATGAACCTGATCGATGATCTTATCGATGACCCGGGATGCTACTATGATGACGAAGCCGTGGAGGGCTTTCTTGCTTTCTGTGAAAATGAGCTAACTTTGACCGATGGTGGAGACTTAGACCTTCTCGACACATTCAAACTTTGGGCTGAGGATGTCTTTGGCTGGTTTTACTTTACGGAAAAGAGTATACCAGTTCCTAGTCCTGATGGTCGTGGTGTTCGTTTTGTTCGAAAGCGAATTAAGAAAAGGCTTCGCAATAAGCAGTACTTGATCGTTGGTCGAGGTGCTGCGAAATCGCTATACGATGCATGCATGCAGAGTTATGGACTTTGCATCGACACGACAACTACCCACCAAATTACGACTGCTCCGACAATGAAGCAGGCCGACGAAGTTTTATCTCCAATTCGAACTGCCATTACTCGTTCGAGAGGTCCGCTATTCCAATTTCTCACCGATGGTTCACTCCAGAATACAACTGGATCGAAAGCCAATCGCGTGAAGTTGACCTCTACCAAGAAGGGTATTGAGAATTTCCTGACTGGTTCTTTGCTCGAGATTCGTCCTATGAGTATTGCTAAACTTCAGGGTTTACGATGCAAGTATGCGAGTATTGATGAATGGCTATCTGGTGACATTCGAGAGGATGTTATTGGCGCTATAGAGCAAGGTGCATCTAAGATCGACGATTATCTCATCTTAGCCACAAGCTCGGAAGGAACGGTTCGAAATGGCAGTGGCGATACAATCAAAATGGAGCTGGAAAGCATCCTAAGAGGAGAGTATCGCAACCCGCATGTCTCCATTTGGTGGTATAAGCTCGATAGTATCGATGAAGTCGCAGATCCTTCCATGTGGATGAAGGCGAACCCAAACCTTGGAAAGACCGTTACATATGAAGTATATCAATTGGATGTGGAGAGAGCAGAAAAGGCTCCTGCCGCACGCAATGATATTCTTGCAAAGCGTTTCGGCATTCCGATGGAGGGTTATACCTACTTCTTCCCCTATGAAGAGACCATCCCTCATAAGCATCGCGAGTTTTGGAAAATGCCTTGCTCGCTTGGCATGGACCTTTCTCAAGGCGACGACTTCTGTGCATTTACGTTCCTATTTCCTTTACCGAATGGAACGTTTGGTGTGAAGACTCGAAATTATATTTCGTCGACCACACTTAACAAATTGCCTCCGGCGATGTATCAGAAGTATTGCGACTTTATTCGAGAAGGTAGTCTGATTGTTCTCGAGGGTGTAAATCTGAACATGATGGTCGTGTATGACGATCTCGATCGATTTATCTCTGAAGCACAATACGACATCCGATGTGTCGGATTTGACCCGTACAATGCTAAAGAATTTATTGAGAAATGGATTTCAGAAAATGGTCCGTTTGGTATCGAGAAAGTTATACAAGGTGCAAAAACCGAATCCGTTCCTCTTGGCGAGCTGAAGAAACTCTCAGAAGAGAGGATGCTTCTCTTTGATGAGGAACTGATGTCCTTTACGATGGGTAACTGCATCGTAATCGAAGATACCAATGGCAATCGAAAGCTTCATAAGAAGCGCTACGATCAAAAGATCGATGCTGTTTCTGCAATGATGGACGCATTCGTTGCTTATAAGTTGAATATCGAAGCTTTTGATTAAGGAGGTGACCATATGGTTGTCTATTCCGATGAACTTTGCCACTGGGCAAAAGGTTCCGTTGGTAAGAACCATAAGTATCTCAAACGTGAGTGGAAGAATGGTCGGTGGCATTATTACTATTCGACCAATTACGACAAGAGTCTCCGTGGAACGGCCCGTCGATTAATTGGCGCGGATGCCCGTGGCTATGCGAATGAAAAAATTAGGGATTATAATCGATCCAAAGCTAACTCGGAAGGATATTCCGAACTTAAGTCCGATCCGGCACGTGTGAAGTGGTATAATGAGTCTAAGGAAAAAGCTTTACGAGATGATGCTGCTGCCAAAGGGGCATTGGCAAGTAAGGCGATCCGCGATTATTATAAAACTCCACTCGGTCAAGTTCAAAAGGCAAAAGAAGTGATCGAAAATGGGCGAAATAAAGTTGCCGATATTTTAAGTTCTGCTTCTAAAAAGATTCGTTCGTCCAAATCGCAGTATTTCTAAGAGGTAATTCAAAATGGCAGAAACGCTCTTCAGTAAAGTGAAGCGTGCGTGGAATGCATTCTCCGATTCTGACTGGGATCGTTATGTTCCGGCGGGCCAGATGATTAGTTCATCTCGTCCGGATCGGGTGATTCTGTCCCGCGGTAACGAAAAAACGATCGTAACTGCGATTTACAATCGTATTGCGATGGACGTTGCTGCACTGGATTACCTTCATGTTCAATTGGATGAAAATGGCCGATTTGTTAAGAAGATTGACGATGATCTGAATCATTGTCTTGAAGTCGAAGCAAATATCGATCAGACCTCCCGAGCATTTGTGCAGGATGCAATCTTAAGCATGTTCGATTGGGGTACGATTGCCATTTGTCCAATTGATACAGACCAAGAACCGGATCAAGAGGGTGACATTGTCACACGCTACTATACGATGCGCATTGGTGAAATCATTGAATGGCGTCCGAGACAGGTATTGGTTCGTTGTTATAACGATCGCACCGGTCAGTTCGAGAACGTCACATTTGATAAAGCCAACGTTGGCATCGTTCAAAATCCCTTCTATGCGATAATCAACGAGCCTAATAGCATGATGAAGCGTCTTGTGCATAAGCTTAACTTACTTGATGCCATCGACGAACAGTCTGCTAGTGGTAAACTCGATCTGATTATACAGCTCCCCTATGTCATTAAGACAGAAGCCCGTAAGACTCAGGCTGAATCTCGTCGAAAACAGATTGAGGAACAGCTCATGGGTTCAAAGTACGGCATTGCTTACACGGATGGTACGGAGAAGATCACACAGTTGAATCGTGCTGTAGAAAACAACCTCATGACTCAGATTGAATACCTTACGAGTATGGTATACGCCCAGTTAGGTATCACTCAGAGTGTATTGGATGGAACTGCGGACGAATCGACGATGCTGAACTACAACAACCGCTCTGTGGAGCCATGTGCTTCTGCTCTTACCGATGAGCTCTATCGTAAATTCCTTACGACATCTCAGCGAAAGAAGATGGAATCGATCTCCTTCTTTAGAGATCCCTTTAAACTCGTACCGGTCAGCCAGATTGCCGAAATTGCAGATAAGTTCACTCGTAATGAGATTCTTACCTCCAATGAGATCCGTCAGGTTATCGGTATGAAGCCGTCTAAGGATCCGAAGGCAGACGAGCTCCGTAACAAGAACTTGTCACAGTCTAAAGTGGATCAGCAAACCCCTACGGTCCCCACAGTAGCGGACCAAACCGTATCGGTCACAAATTCTAAAGAAGGAGGATAAACATAATGCCCGATATTGATCACGTTCGTCCGGGTCCTGGTAATTCCGATTTTCAGGGCTGGGCGTCCAAGAACAATCTTCTGTGCACAGATGGTCGAGTGATTCGTGAGAATGCATTCGCACATCAGAACGGCGCTGTTGTTCCACTCATCTGGAATCATCGTCACGATACGCCGAGTGCCGTTATCGGTAAGGCTACCCTGGTCAACAAGCCCGATGGCGTGTATTGCTATGGTCTGTTCAACAACACCAAATTTGGCAACATGTGCAAAGAGCTCGTTGCTCATGGCGACGTGACCTCTCTGTCGATTCTCGCCAATCAGTTAAAGCAGAAGGGCCACGACGTTATGCACGGTATGATCCGTGAAGTCAGTCTTGTTCTGGCGGGTGCAAATCCCAAGGCATTTATCGAGGACATGGATCTGGCACATGGTGAAGATGCTGAGTATGAAGCTCGTATCTATCCCCAGGAGCCGATCATTTGTCATGGCGATGATGACTTTGAGGAACAGGAACCGGAAAATACGCCGGCCGAGGAGAATCCGGAAGGAAATCCAACCAACGAAAGTGAGCCGGAATCTGATCCGACTCCTGCAAATCAAAATGGGGAGGAAAATCCCGTGGAAAACAATCCCGCTACGAATCCGGAACTTCAGCACGCTGACGGTTCCGAAGAGACCATTCAGGATGTCATTGACTCCATGAATGAGAAGCAGAAAAACGTTATGTATTATCTGGTTGCAACTGCCAGAGAAGAAAATAAGGAGGATCCCACTATGGCTCACAATGCCTTTGAGAGCGGTGCGAACACGACCGCTCAGCTCACTCGTGAGAACTTTGCTCTTCTTGCGAAGGAAGCCAAAGCCTGCAGCTCCCTGAAGGAAGCCGTTCTGGCTCACATGGATGATATGGAGGGTCTGTCTGATGCTCTGATGCATGCCGATTACGGTATCGAGAACATCGAGTATCTGTTCCCCGACGATCGCAATGTCACCCGTCAGCCTCAGTTCATTCAGCGCGACATGTCCTGGGTCTCCGGCGTTATGTCTGGTGTCCATCATGTTCCGTTCTCCCGCATCAAGTCTGTGTTCGCCGACATCACTGCCGAGGAGGCCCGCGCCAAGGGTTACCTGAAGGGCAAGCTGAAGAAGGAAGAAGTCTTCACCCTGCTCAAGCGTTCCACCACGCCTCAGACCATCTACAAGAAGCAGAAGCTCGATCGCGATGACATCATCGATATCGTTGACTTCGACGTCGTCGCCTGGCTTAAGAGCGAGATGCGCATGATGCTCAATGAGGAAATCGCCCGTGCGATCCTGGTGTCCGATGGCCGTTCCACCGCTTCTGACGACAAGATCAAGGAAGACAACATCCGCCCGATCTGGACTGATGCAGACCTGTATACCATCAAGGTCGGTATCGACTCCGTTACCTACAATGACGACGACAAGCTGGCCAAGGAGTTCATCCGTCAGTGCATCAAGTCCCGCAAGGACTACAAGGGCAGCGGCAATCCCGCTCTCTACACCACCGAAGAGATGCTCACCAACATGCTTCTTCTCGAGGACGGCATCGGCCATCGTCTGTACAAGACCGAGGAAGAGCTCCGTACCGCTCTGCGCGTGAGCAAGATCGTCACTGTTCCCGTCATGGAGGGTCTGACCCGTGAGGTGACCCATGAGGCCGATTCCAAGGCTTACATCCACAGCCTGATGGGCATCATCGTCAACCTGACCGACTACACCGTTGGTGCCGACAAGGGCGGCGCGGTCTCCATGTTCGACGATTTCGATATCGACTACAACCAGCAGAAGTACCTGATGGAGACCCGTTGCTCCGGCGCTCTCACCAAGCCCTACAGCGCCATCACCATCGAGTCCTACGCAGTCAAGGCCGGCGGCTAATTCAAAATGGCGAAGTTTTGTGGGAAAATCGGCTATGCAACAATGGTCGAAGAGAGCCCAGGCGTATGGATCGAGAAGATCGTTGACCGTCAGCACTTCGGCGATTGGGTGTCGAACACCGCGAAGCTTCAAGCTCAGGAAGGTCTGAATGACGATCTGGTGATCGCGAATGATCTGAGCATCGTTGCCGATCCCTATGCCAAAAAGAACTTCCACTCGATCCGTTATGCAACATACATGGGAACAAAGTGGCGGGTGCGTATGGTCAAAGAGGCCTACCCCCGTCTCACCCTTGTGTTAGGAGGAGTATACAATGACTCGAATGGAAATCAATAGGCGAAAGTTTCATAAACTCCTTCAAAAGCTTCTTGGGTCCGATCAGGTTTATTACCAGAGGCCCGAGAATAAGCGGATGACGTATCCTGCTATTGTCTATAACCGTGATGAGATCAGCAATGGCCATGCGGATAATAGCATTTATAAGCAGGAGTATGTCTATGCTGTCACTGTGATTGATCCGAATCCCGATAGTATTATCGTTGATAAAGTATCGAAGATCCCTAGGACTCGATTCGTTCGACATTATACGCAGGATCGTCTCAATCACGACTTGTTTACCATATATTTCTAAGGAGGATCACATCCTATGGCTAATAAGCGTCTTATCTGGGATGCTGTTGGTGAGCGTCTGTTTGAAACCGGCGTGGACCATGGCGTTCTGTACGTTATGGGTGACAACAATACCTATGGCGAGGGCATCGCTTGGAACGGTCTGACTGCGGTCAACGAATCTCCTTCCGGTGCTGAGTCCACCGCTCTGTATGCGGACAACATCAAGTATCTCAACATGATCTCTGCGGAAGAGTATGGCTACACCATCGAAGCCTACTATTCTCCCGATGAATTCGACAAGTGCGATGGTCTGGCGAGCCCGGTCGCCGGTATGACGATCGGCCAGCAGAAGCGCAAGATGTTCGGCTTCGTGTATCGTTCTCTGATCGGCAATGACACCGACGGCCAGGATCACGGCTATAAGCTGCACCTCTGCTACGGCTGCCAGGCGTCTCCCTCTGAGCGCAACCACCAGACGGTCAACGACAGCCCCGAGGCTACCAATCTGAGCTGGACGGTCACCACCACCCCGGTGAATGTGACTGGCTATAAGCCTACTGCATCCATCGTGATCGACTCTACCAAGATCGATCAGCAGAAGCTCGCTGCTCTCGAGGATGTCCTGTTCGGTAAGGATCCCACTACGACGGGCGGCGATGACGGCGTGGCCCCGAAGCTGCTGATGCCGGATGAGGTTATCAACCTTCTTAAGGCTGGCGGCTAAATCTATCTTCACGGAGGGGCCTCTTTGCGGGGCTCCTCCTATCATTTTTATTTTTGAAAAGGAGAAAGCACAATGTATCGGAGACCTATCACTTTTACGGATTACGACGGTAATCAGGTTACGGAGAATTTCGAGTTCAATCTGTCCAAGGCTGAGCTCGTGGAAATGGAAGCCGAGTATCCCGGCGGGATGCAGGCTATGATTCAGAGAATTACGAAGGAGCGCGATGGTAAGGCCATTGTTTCGGTCATCAAGGACATCATCCTTCGTTCCTACGGTGAGCGTTCTCTCGACGGTCGTCGCTTCGTTAAGAACGAGGACATGCGCGAGAAGTTCTCTCAGACCGACGCATATTCCGAGCTTTTCATGGAGCTCGCGTTGAACCCCGATAAGACGGCTGAGTTCATCAACAACATCATTCCGAAGATCCCCGACGCTCCCAAACAGGCGGAGTAAATTCAAAATGGTTGAAATGGAGGCTAGGGAATGCTTCGGCTGACGATACCTGAACAAGAGGTGTTCAACGATGACACACAAGAGTTTAGCTTTACTAAAGAAGTAACGCTCCAACTTGAACATTCTCTAGTCTCTATTTCGAAATGGGAAGCCAAATGGCATATTCCTTTTCTTCGTAGGGAACCGATGACTCGTGAGCAGACAATCGATTATATTCGCTGCATGACGATCACCCAGAATGTTCCAAAAGAAGCGTATGAATTCTTGACAAATGAGAATATTAAGACCGTTATGGCGTACATCGACGATTCAATGACAGCCACCACTGTGAAACATCGTAAGAAATCGACTTCTCGTGATGTTGTCACATCTGAGCTCATCTACTATTGGATGGTAACGCTTAATATTCCCTCGCAATATGAGAAATGGCATTTGAACCGGCTTCTGACACTAATTGATGTGTGCAATGTAAAGAACGGAAAACCCGAAAAGATGTCTCGTCGAGAGATTGCTGACGAGTATCGTTCCATTAACGCTCGTCGACGTGCAGAAGCCAAATTAGCTAGGAGATAACAGCAATGGCCCTTGTCGTTATGAAACAATCCGGCAGTTTGAAGAACTTTGAAGGGTTTCTTTATAAAAACCGGAAAAGGCGTCTCTACCAACTGCTGAACGAATATGGCAAGCAGGGGGTTGAACTTCTTCGTGATGCAACACCGGTGGATACGGGTAAAACTGCTACCGGATGGGATTACGAAATCGAGGTGAGCTCCCAAGGTGTTTCGCTTTATTGGGTCAACAATAACGTGAACGAGGGAGTTCCTATTGCTATTCTTATACAATATGGTCACGCGACTCGAAGCGGCTCCTATGTGCAAGGCGTTGATTACATCAACCCGGCATTAAGACCCCTATTCGAGTCTATGGCTACTAAGCTCTGGAAGGAAGTGAGTTGACGATGGCAACTAGTATTGACTATAGAATTGTCGAAGCTCAATTTCGAAATTCGAATTTTGAGAAGAACATTGCCCAGTCGACCGAGTCTCTGGAGCGATTTAAACGATCCCTTGACGTCGATCAGCAGGCTAAAAGCTTAGCAAAGCTTGACGATGCAGCCGATCTGGCTGGTATGAAGGGACTCGCACAGCAGGTTGACAAAGTAGCAGACAAATTTTCTGCTATGGGCGTTGTCGCATTTACGGCCCTTCAGCGAATCACAAATGCGGCAATCGACACCGGCGTTTCTTTGGTTAAATCACTTTCGATTGATCAGGTCACAGCCGGGTGGAATAAGTACGAACAAAAGACATCAAATGTTCAGACGCTCGTTAATGCAACCGGCAAGTCTGTTGATGAGATCAATGGATATTTGGAGAAGCTCATGATGTTCTCGGATGAGACATCGTATGACTTCTCAACGATGGCCCAATCTCTTGGTCAGATGGTCACCAGCGGTGGTGATATCGACCGACTGATTCCGATGATTGAGGGTATTGGTAATGCAACCTCTTTCGCCGGTAAAGGTGCCGCGGAGTTCTCTCGTTCAATCTACAACCTCAACCAGTCTTATGGTCAAGGATTCCTGACCCTTATGGACTGGCGAAGCCTTGAACTTTCTGGCGTTGCGTCTCAGCAGCTGAAAGAGACATTTATCGACGTTGGTAAAGCCCTCGGTACTTTGGACAAAAACGGGAGAACCGCAAAAGGTACTCTTGTTGATATCGGTAATTTCTCGACTACGCTCGCCGATAAGTGGGCTTCTCGAGAGGTTATGGAGCAGGCGTTTGGTCGCTTTGCTCAAGTGACAGAGGCGGCCTATAAGCTCGTTCAGAATGGTATGGCTGATACTTATAGTGAAGCCTACGCCATGCTGGATGGAGCCTTCGAGCAGGTTTACTATCGTGCGGCATTAGCTGCTCAGGAAGCCAAGACATTCGGAGAAGCTATCAACTCTGTTAAGGATGCGGTTAGTTCTGGCTGGATGACCACGTTCGATTATATTTTCGGTAGCTATGATAAAGCAAAAGAAATCTGGACAAATCTGGCGAATGATTTGTGGGATGTCTTTGCTGCTCCGGCAGAGGAGCGAAATAGTATCCTGAAAGAGTGGGTTGAACTTGGTGGTCAGACTGCTTTGTGGGAAGGCTTGACAAACATTTTCAAGTCTCTCTTGAGCATCATTGAAGCTGTTCGCGAGGGCTTTAGCGAGATATTCCCTGCTAAGACGGGTCAGCAGTTAGCGGACCTTACATTCCGATTCCGGGACTTTAGCACGAAACTCGTTGCGAGCGAAGATACGCTGGCAAAAGTGAAAGAAGTTGCATCTGGTCTCGCATCGATTGTCAAGCTACTGATTACCCCGATTAAACTCGTTTTGGGATTGGTCGGAAAGATTATAACGCAGGCTGCTCCGCTTACAAGTTACCTTCTTTCCTTCTCTGCGACCATTGGCGGTTTGTTAACGAATCTTGTTAAGATGGTTGATGAATCGCGAGTGATCGAAGGTATATTCGCTACATTGAAGAGTGCAGTGGAAGCCGTTGGTGGGGCATTCATGTTCCTTGGGGGAATGCTTTCTACGAGTATTTCTGCTTTTACGGGAATCAATGTCCTCGACATCAATAATGTCACAACTTCTCTTGCCGAGATTCCTCCGATTGGTGAGCAGATCGCTAAGGTATTTGACACCATTGGCGAATCTGGAAAGAATGCATTCGGTAAGGCATCCCAGTGGGTGTCTCAACTGAAGGGCTGGGCATCCAGTGCCGCTTCGACTATTGGGTCGTTCGCAAAATCCATCGCGACTACATTGAAGCCCATTGGTGATCGCATCAAATCGATTTTCGAAGGTGTCACCTTAACCGATGCGATTGGTACAACGCTTCTTTTCGGTCTCTATGAGCAGATAAAGAAGATTGCTAAGGCATTTGCTGCGATGAAAACCAATTGGGCTGGCGTTGCTAAGGCGCTCACCAATGTTCTCAATACAGCCGGTGATACACTAAAAGCATTCCAGAACAAAGTAAATGCTGAAGTTCTTAAGTCGATTGCTATCTCGATTGGCATCTTGGCTGCTTCTTTGTTCTTGATTTCCCGTGTAAATCCCGAAAACATGGGTAAGTCTCTTGCCGCTGTCGCATTGCTCTTTGGTGAACTGACTGCCATTCTTGGCATTATGAGCGGTAAGAAAATGACCGCTGGTAAGGCAGAGCTTCTTACGTTAGCCGGCGCTCTGATCGGTATGTCCATTGCTATATCAATTCTGGCCGGCGCTCTGGCCAAGTTAACCGAGGCGGCAAGTGACACATGGGTGTTTGCCAAAGCGACTCTTGCAATTATCGCCATACTAGTAGCTTTGGAAAAGGTTGGCGTTGCACTTTCCACTAAGGTTGGCGAGAAGCAGGTTATGAAACTTGCTCTTGTCTTCCTCTCCTTAGCTACAGCAGTTCGAATCCTTGCAAGTGCCTTTGAAGCATTCAAGGGGATTGGCTGGACTGAGTTTGCTATAGGTATCGCCTCGTTAATGGTTGGGATCGGTGCAATAACCGGTTCCATTGCTGTCATGAAGGCTGTTCCTGGTCAGCTTACGAGTGTTGCATCCAGTCTCATTGCATTTGGCCTGGCGATGTCTGCATTGATATTGCCGATTAAGCTTCTTGGACAGATGGACGCCAATTCCCTCCAGCAAGGTCTGATCACCACCGCAAAACTTCTTGTTGGTGTCGTCGCTTCGATTAGCGGAATGTCCATTGCCATGAAGGGGTTCGCTGGCATTTCTGGAAAAGGTACGATGGCGATAACGCAGGGGTCTCTTGCTGGACTAGCGAAGAGCCTCCTTGCTTTGTCCATTTCTATCTCCTTACTGGTTGTTCCTCTTCGTATTCTTGGTGCGTTGCCAATCGAACAGATCCAGCAGGGATTGATATCTGTTGGACTGTTGATGGGTGGACTAACTGCCAGTTTGTCGATCATGGGTAACAACCACGTTGCTGGAACGGCAAGCGGAATACTGGCATTTGCACTCGCGCTCAATATGCTGGTTATTCCGATCAAGGCTTTCTCTACCCTCAAACTTCCGGCCATTGGAGCGGGTCTTTTAACTCTCGCTGGAGCTATTACCATCATGCTTGGTTCGGCATTCGGATTAGGCATTCTGGCTAAGACGTTCGCTGGTCTGGAGAAATCTATGCTGGCGTTCGGTCTTGCTGCACTTGGCGTAGGTGCCGCTGTTGCCGCTTTGTCCGTCCTTTTAGGCACATTGTCCGCGATTGGTGCTGCTGGCGTAGCGGCTATTGTGGCAGCTATTGCTGCATTCTTCCAAGCAGTCAAGGTCATGCTTCCCGTTATCGAGGAAGGCTTGACTGATATTCTCATCACCATTGGACATGTTCTCAAGAGAGGCGCCCCGGCTATTGTTGAGGGCCTGATCGTTATGTTCGACGAAGCACTCAAGCAACTTCGCGAGTATGTGCCCTCGATGATCGCAAGTCTTGGTGATCTGATTGTCGTTCTCATTAACGGACTAAGCACTTACGCTCCTCAAATCCGGGATGCTCTGAAGAGCTTGTTTGCTGTCTGGTTTGGCGATGCAAGTCGTGAAGAGGTCATCCTTGATATTCTCGCATCTGCAACGGCTCTTGTTGCCGTTCTTAAGATGTTGAGTGTTGCCAAGGCATGGGGTAAGAATGCTATCATCGGAGCCGGATTTGCGGCCGCTGCTACTCTGATTCTTGGCGGAGCATTGGCCGTCCTTGAGAATCTTGGCAATACGGATAAAATGCTGACTGCCGCTTTGGCCCTTGGCACCATCATAACTGCCATGAGTGTAGCAATGCGAGTCGCAGCACCCCTTGGAGAGATGGGTCTTGGCGCGCTTAAGGGCATTGGTATGGTCGTAGCGGTTGTTACGGCATTGAGTGCTCTATTTGGTGCATTCCAGGCCTTCTTTGGTGAGAATGAAGTTGTCAAGAAGATCATGGATGGCAATGTTAAATTCATGGAATACATCGGTACTGCTCTTGGATCCTTTATCGGAGGTATTAAGAAAGGTATTTCCGATGTAGTCGGTGAGAGAGATTCGTTCCTTACGAAATTCGGTAAAGACCTTAAGGAATTCTGGTCGAATGCGTCCGTCTTCTTCCAGGGCATTAATGGTCTGAAGGATAGCGTATTCAGTAACATGGTATCTCTTGGCGAAGCCATGCTGATATTTACTGGAACGAAATTCCTGGATGGCCTTGCATCGATCATTGGCAGAAGCGACCTACTTGACTTCTCGAAGCAGTTGGCCAATTCTGCTCCATATCTCAAGACGTTCTACACTGAGGTTGGCGTGATCGACCAGTCGTCCATCAAGAATGCGATCTATGCAATTGGTGGTATGGCTGAGGCAGCATCTAAGATTCCGACATTTGGCGGTCTTAAGGGTGCTGTATTTGGCAATTCCTTTATTGCGGCATTTGCTGCTGAACTGGATTTGGCGGCACCGCATATCAAGGGCTTCTTGACCAAGAGTGAGGGTCTCCCCGCGGATAGTAAGACGCTAGTCGACATGGTATCTGACATTGTCACAACAATGGCAACTGCCGTCGCCGTCACGCCGAAATATTCTGCGTTTAAAGCGTTCTTCACCGGTGAGAATCTAATCTCTTTGTTTGCGGCTGAGCTTGCTTTGGCGGCTCCGAACATGATCGATTTCTTGAATATTATGGCTGGTGCTCCGGTCAATAGTAGTGAGATCGCCATGAAGACGAGCAATATCATTGCAAATCTTGCCGTAGCCGTCGATCAAGTCCCGAATACGGGTGCTGGTCGTAGTAAGGGCTCGCTTAGTAATTTCGCCAAGCAGCTTAAGGACATGGGTGAGGCACTGGTTCAATATTCCGGTGTCGTTGCTGAAGTGAATACCGATGCAATGAACGCTGCGAATGAAGCACTTGCTAATCTCGTTAAGTCCATTCAAAATGCCGATGTTTTAACGACCGTTCAGCAGAGAATGAGGGATATTGAGTCCGGTATTTATGCCGTGGCGACCAACATTGCCAACAACATCTTCACTCAGTTCTCGGATCGTACAGCTGAGTACAAAGACATCGGTATGAACTATCTCAGGGGTATCCGTAAGGGCCTTATGGATGTGCCTACCGTCAATTCTCTTACCGGTGCTGCTCGCGACGTTGCAAAGGCCATTGATCGTACCGTTCGTGATGAGCTTGATATTCACTCTCCTTCTGGACAGGGTGAATTGATTGGTAAGTATTACGATATGGGTGTCCGTTATGGTCTCGACGGTAGTAAGAAGACCGTTCTTCTTGCGGCCCGTAACCTCGCAAATGAGATGCTGAAGAGTGGTGAGATCACCTATGAGGAACTCCAGGAGGTCTACAACAAATTCAACGTCTCGATTGCGAGTGCCGAGAACAAGCGCCTGTTCATGCTGACTACGGCCAATCGTGCATCCATGGGTGAACTCAAAGAGATCGTCGGTGATGGTTACGATGATATCGTGAAGCAAACTTACGATGCATTCCATCGAACTGGAACGGCGATTGATGAAACTTCTGAAGAGAACATTGCAAAAGCAGGAAGGGCTGGCAAGTCTGCTGGTGCGTCTTACATCGAGGGTCTCCAGTCCGAGCTCAATAAACTCGGTACTCGACTCACGAGCTATGGTCTCGAGCAGAAAGTCTGGACAACTCTCTTCGGTGCTACCGCTACCGATGCGGATAAGACTGCTGTGGATGAAGCCCTTAAGGTTAAGGAACTTAACAATCTAACCCAGCAGCTGGGCAAGGCCGAGGAAGAGTATGCTGCAACCGTTAAGGCGTACGGCAGTGAGTCGAAGAATGCTCTGGACGCCTACAACAAGGTCCTCAATGCCCAAATAACTCTCGCCGAGAAGGCTCAGGAAGTCAAATCCAACCAGGATCAGGTCACGACGAGCGAGAAGGATCGTATGGTTGCTTATGCCAACTGGATGGTCGAATACAAAGACATGCTCCTCGAACAGGGGTTTGCTTTGGAGCAGATCAACCGTGTTGCAGCAAAGGATACCGGTTACGATCCGTACAATCTCCTGAATACCACCGCAAGCGAGGCGACGAAGGCCGCTGACGCTGCACTTGAGGCTGCCAGACAGTCCTACACCAATAGTGCAGATGATGTCCTCGGTAGTCTTACCCCGACATTCCTCAAATACGGTCAGACGATGTCTACCACATTTGCACAGGGTATCGTTGAGAAGACCGATGCTGTCTCGACTTCTACGGGCCAGGCAATCAACGGTGGTCTGTCGATGGCGCAGTCGAAGGAAGAGCAGTGGGTTGCTTGTGGTGAGATCATATCTGAGCGAATCGCTGATGGTATCATCGCTAATGGCGGGAATGTCCAGGCGGCTCTCAATAGTGTTCTTGGCGACATCATCAACATGGTCTCTGGTGGGGTGGTTGACGGCTACACGGATAACCTCTCCATCGGTATCCAGACCCTGAACCGTGATATTACGGATGGTATTGAGACTGCTCCGGTTATTACCCCCGTTATCGACGATAGTAAGGTAAAATCTGGCGTGAGTGCGATGAATTCCCTAATCGGTTCGACTCCGATGGGATTTACGGCTATTCTTGCTGGTCAGGTAGCCGGTGGATTCAAGGATGTTGTGAATGGTATTACTGGATCGAAGACAGTAAATAACACTTACAACTACACGCAGAACAATACCAGTCCGAAGGCTTTGAGCCGCGCTGAGATCTATCGCGATGGCAAGAATCTCTTCTCGAATGTGAAAAATAGCTACCAATAAGGAAGGAGTGGGCTTATGATTAAGGCCTTAACGGTAACCAATCCGAAAGGTGAAACACTTCGTCTGGAGCTCACGAACCCGGACCCCTCGGGTCTTTACATCAAGGACATCGAGGGGCTCGGTCCTCCCAAGGCGAGTATTAACACATCAGAACTAGCAACCATTGACGGTAGTCTCTATGCTTCTTCTCGTTGTGAGAACCGAAATATCGTCATCACGCTCGGTATGCTGTTCGCACCGACGATTGAGGATTCAAGACAGAAGACCTATAAGTTCTTCCCGATCAAAAAGCAAATAAAGCTTGAGATTGAGACGGACAACCGCCTGGCAGAGATTAGTGGTTATGTGGAGTCCAATGAGCCGAATATATTCTCCTCTGAGGAATCGACACAAATCAGCATCATCTGCCCCGATCCTTATTTCTATGAGGTTGGCGGTAGTGAGAAGGTCTACACTAAGATCGAGCCACTATTCGAATTCCCATTCTCCAACGAGTCTCTTACAGAGAATCTTCTCGAAATGGGTAAGATGGTGGACGACCCGAGAGCAGTTCTGAGCTACGTTGGCGACATGGATACGGGTGTTGTTATCACGATCCATGCACTGACCAAATCGGGCGATATTACCCTCTACAATGTCGATACCAAGGAGCACTTTAAGATATTTGATGCTCAAATCAAAGCTCTTACTGGTGCGGTATTCGACGCTGGCGATGATATTATCATCTCGACCGTAAAGGGTAATAAATATGCTCGACTTCTGCGCGAGGGTAAGGAAACGAATATTATTTCCGCTGTTGACATGGATGCCGATTGGTTCCAGGTCTCCAATGGTGTGAATATGTTCAATTTCGTTACCCAAGAGGAGGAAGCAAATCTGCTGATTACCTTCTCTTATAAGAACGCATATGGAGGTATCTAAGATGGAGGCATTGATTCTTGATAAGAATTGGGAAGTCGTCGCTATCTTAGATGCCTTCCAGTCGTTTATTTGGACAGATCGATTCCTTGGTTATGGTGACTTCGAGGTCTATGTACCGGCAGATATGCCAATTGGGAAGGAGTTTAAACAGGACTACTACCTTTGGTGCCGGGAGAAATCCGATCGATTGATGGTCATCGAGACCATTGAGACCAAGGTAGATGTGGAGAATGGTAATTTCCTAACAGTTACCGGCCGTTCTCTGGAGTCTATTCTTGAGCGTCGTATCATCTGGGGATATCGTCAGTGCTACGGCAATCTCCAGAAGTCGATCCGGAATCTCTTAAATCAAAATGCGATCTCTCCGAGTAATAACGACCGGAAAATCCCGAATCTTGCATTCCGTGAGACCACTGATACGCGGATCACGACCCTTACGTTCGACACGCAGTATTTTGGTGACAACCTCTACGAGGCAATTTACGGGATTTGTGAAGAGAAGAAGATTGGATTCCGTATCTTACCGGATTTCTCGACGAAACAAATGATATTTGAGCTGTATGCTGGTGAAGATCGTGCATATGGCCAGACAAAGAACCCCTATGTTGTCTTTTCTCCGAGCTTCGATAACTTCTTATCCAGCAACTACATCGAGTCGAAGAAGGCCCTTAAGAATGCTACTCTTATCGGCGGTTCCGGCGAAGGTTCTGCTCGTAAAACGACTGAGGTGACCGGTGAGAACTATGGTATCGGATTGGATCGCCGTGAAGTATTTACTGATTGCTCTGGAGTCAGCGATGATGTCGATACCTACGATATCGAGCATAACGAGGATCTAACTGAAAAAGAAAAAGAAACCGAAATTCTTAGACGTAAAAATGAAGCTGTTATCGCTATGTATACTGAAATGGAGCAGAAGGGGAAAGAGGAACTGGCAAAGACGAGCATTACTCAGTCTTTTGAAGGCGAAGTAGAAGCTCGAATTCAGTTCATCTACAAACGAGACTTTACCATTGGAGATCTTGTCCAGGTTCAGAACGAATATGGACAATCTGGTAAGGCCCGTGTTTCTGAGATTGTATTCTCGGAAGATACATCTGGTGAGAGTATGACTCCTACCTTCACCGCCGAAGTCTAATATAGGAGGAATCAAAATGGCATTCACATGCGGATTCTTTAACTCCGAAAATGGTGATCGAAAATACAACGCCGAACAGATGTCTGCTATCTTCGATGGTATCATCGCTGACGGTGTATTCACCACGATTGGCGACCATATGGCGGTCTCTGCTGGCACGGGTATGCAGGTGCTGGTCGGTACTGGCAAGGCGTGGTTCGACCATACGTGGAATGTGAACGATGCTGCTTATCCCTTGGCCATCGCTGCTTCGGACGTGACGCTCAGTCGTATCGATGCAATTGTGCTTGAGACTAATCACTCCGACAGCGTTCGTCTCAATAAGCTTCGTGTTGTTCAGGGTACTGTGGCGTCCACTCCGGTGAAGCCGACCCTGACGAATAGTGAAAAAGTCCACCAGCATCCTCTGGCATGGGTGACTGTGTCGCCTGGCGTAACCCAGATCGCAGCCAGTGCGATTGAGAACGCTGTCGGTACCTCGGCTTGCCCGTTTGTCACTGGCATCATTGCAACAACCGCGATCGATGATCTGTTCAACCAGTGGAATGGGGAATTCGATGAGTGGTTTGATAACCTCAAGGCTCAGCTCTCCGACAACGTCGTCGCCAACCTTCAGAGACAGATTGATGAATGTAAGAAAGGCTTAACGGCAAAGGGCACCATCATTGACTCGACGACTGCCCAGGTTCTACAACTCACTGAGGGTTCCAACGTAGACGACGCGTTGCTGAAATTGGCAATGCCGGAAGGTAAATATGCACTTCAGATTACACTTTTGACTCCTGGAGGTCGTCCACTTCCAAATATAGCAATCACCGGTCTTACTACAATTACTGGCAGAGCCGTAAGTACAGATGCCAATGGTAAAGCATTTGGATTCGCAACCTCCAATCCAGCTACAGTTACCGCCAATCTGAGTAAATTTTTAGATTTGGCCGCGAATGCTTCTAAATCTTTCTCTTTAACCTCAGGTATCATAAATCAAGGGGTTATGACTGCAACGCGCTCATCTGAAACGCAGAAGTTGTTTACCTCCAGTAAATCGTTCTACTTCTCCCCCGATGTTGCTGAGTATGATTGGTCTGCTGTCGGTGGTGGATTTAGTGGTGGAAGAGGTTCTTATGACAGCCCAACTAACATGAACAGGGGATCTCTTTCTGGTGGCCAAGGTGGTGATGCTGGCGGTGTGATCAATCAAGCTAATGTATCCTATGATGGACAAGCAATATCGTGTATTGTCGGAAGCTCAGGTGGCGGTAAAAGCTCGGTCAATGGAACCCAAACGCCTAATGGCGCTTCTGGAGGTGCTGGCGGATCTATGACCTTATATGAGCTCAGTGAAGGTACTGCAACCACCTATAATGCAAGCGACGGTGCCGCTACTACAGATTCTTTCCTTTATCCCCCGACAAGCGTTGGCGGTGCTGGAGGAGGCGGTGGAGGACACTATGAAAGCGTTCAGGCATATACATATGATGCGTCTTACGGTAATGGCGGTTCTCCTGGTGGAGGTTGTGGAAGTAATTCTCAAGGGACAGGCCCTGCTTATGATGGTCAACAGTATGGCTCCGGTGGAGGAGGCGGCTACACATATGTCGATGAATATCGAGATACTCCCGATATAGCGCTTAATTACGGTGGTTCCGGCAAACAGGGTGCTGTAGGATTCATGTGGAGGTTCAAATCATGAACTATTGTATTGTAAATGCCGACGGCATTATCGAGAATATCATTGTGGCGGATGAAGAGTTCGCTGAATCCATCGGGGCAAAACCATCTTATGATGGCGCAGCAATTGGGGGTACTTATTCTCCTCCCCCTCCTCCTCCGACGATCGATGAGCGAGTAACTACTCTCGAATCAGAGAATGATCTCCTCAAGCAGCAGGTTAAGGCGGCTTCGGACCAGAATGACTTCCTCGAGGACTGCATTGCAGAAATGGCCGGAATTGTCTATGCGTAAGGTTCTCGCTAATTTAGCGTTAAACCTATATTTATTTTTAGAGAAAGGAGATCGTGAAATGATGGCTATGCTTTTCGCTCAGCGCGTCATTCTCGGCAAGACCGAGTTTGAGCAGGTTCCCAATAAGCTTAAGCAGCAGGTTGCGGACATCCTGATCAACGAGTGCGGTTTGCCCGAGCTGGTGACCGAGGAGTACGGTGGCACGAAGAAGGTCGAGGCCTAATTCGCTCCCTAACGGTCTTATCCAAATGAGATAGGACGAAGAAAAAGAGGGGTTGCGCCATTCGCGACGTTTCCCCTCTCTTTTCTTTTTTGCAATGTCTACATGAGTGGTGGATCGTGAAGGAAACATACACTTTTCTTTTTTCTTCCGTTTCTAAGAGATTAGCGTACGCGAAATAAACAGCCTCCTTAATGGAGGTGATATAAATGACTGAAGCGCATAAGATTAACGATGGTTTATATGTCGTATCATTGGGAGATGGAAAAGTCCAACTTCGAACCTTGATTCAAAAGGATGAAGACAAAGAAGAATGGAGATGCGAAAATCTTTCGAGGCACGATACATACAAACTCATGTCATTCTTGCGAAATGAGGTTTTATATCTGTGCTAAGGGGGGCCCCAACAAGGGCTCTTCTTTTTCAACTAAACTAGCACGCGAAAAATACAATCACTATTATGGAAGAAAGGAATATACTTATATACAATTTATGGAGGTATTTATTATGAAGACTATTATGAGTGTTATTGGTGGCATTATTTCTGGTATTCTTACGGCGGCAGTTATTATAGCTATTGCTGTGAGTGCGCTCCTGTATGTGCATGGATTTGGCATCAGTGTCAAAGATGGCATTTACAAGGATTACACGAGCACATATGGTTATGTAACGTATCGTTATGGAAACCTGACTTTTGATGATATCATGATGTTCGAAGCAATCGGCGATGATACGCTTTCATTAGCGGTTTATGGATACTTTCCTTCTTCCACAGAGATTGGAGGTTAACAACCTCTTTTCTCTTTATTCTTCCTTAAAGCAATTAGAGTACGCGAAATTTGCAACTTCTATAATGGAGATAATTCCAAAATTATATTTTATGGAGGTATTGAATTATGATGAAGAAGTATCGTGAATGGGCGGCTAAGCCGTATACCCGTGGAGACATGGTCACACAGACAAAGTGGGCTCTGATCATTACTTTGATCGGAGAGGCTATCCTGTGGACCTGGTACTACTGGGATACAATTTGCTGCTGGTTCGAGAGCATTAGACTCAAGTTCAAGAAGCATAAGAATAATGAGAGTGATCTCTTTGAGGATGAGGGCTAACAAGCTCTCTTCTCTTTTAAGTTTGAACACAATGAGAACCTCACGCGAAATTTACAGCTCCTATTATGGAGAGAAGTATACTAAAATTTAATAATTTTAGGAGCGTGATATTATGATGATTCTTAGTGGCATTACTCTGGTCGCTGGCATTATTGCTATGACTATGATGGAAAATGAAAACAAGGAGATCTAATGATAACGAAGCTACACAAATTAGTATGCTTCTTTTCATTTCGTCCGTATTGGTCCTTAGGAGCGATATGGTATGATATCACGCGAAATTTACAGCTCCTATTATGAAAGGAGTGATTCTATGAGTAAAATCTTATCAAAAGAACAAGTAGAGGAACAGAGACTATGCTATGCGGTTAAGGCTTGCCATTTGATGGGTTTTGATGTTGAAAAAACAGCAGACCTGTTGGAGGTGGATGTTGCGCAAGTGAAAATGCTCTATAACTTTATCGAAAAAGATATGATCGATTTTAACTCAAAGTAAACGACAAATGAAAAGAGGCTCTGTCATAACGACAAGGTCTCTTCTCTTTCCGCGAAAAAAACATATCCTTTTATGGAAGACAAAACACTACAGTTTATCAATAAAAGGAGAATTATGATGTATCGTCAGATGATTAACTTTATCGAACTAATGGTGGTCTCGTTAATAGCTCTTGTCGCAACAAGCATTAGCATGTTAACTTGGTACCAGGTTGTCGGTATGTTCTTCGCTGCTATATTCATGTTGTTCATCAGCATTGAATTGGAGTGTGGAGAAAGCAAAAAGGAGGAGCTCTAACAAGGGCTTCTCTTTTTCTCTTCGCGCGAAATTTACAATCTACTTTATGGAGGTGATATGAATGATCCTATTCACAATTTTACTCTGCGGTATCATTGCATTGGCGGTGGTCACGGCGTTAATCGTCTTGACCGGCGGAACAGTGTTTATGCTCATCGCGGGAGATTTAATCGTGTGTATCGCGATTTTCTACGCACTGTTCAAAAGGAAAAAGAGGTCCTAACAAGGCCTCTTTCCTTTCACGCAAATTTTGCAAGTCCTATTATGGGGAAACCTAAATTATATTTGGAGGTATTTGACATGAAGACGATTCTTGGTGTGACGACTGGCTTATTGGTTGGTGTAGCTCTCGGCATTGCTGGAGCTGCAGTATTATGCGCGAGTGATCATCATTTCATGAAGTTCTTTGCGGAAACCTGCGGTTATAATTATCAGGAATCCGAAGAGGATGAGGCCAAGTAAGGCCTCTTCTCTTTATTTTTGAAAGGGGTAAAGCACAATGAAATTCAATTGGAAAAAAGAGATTCGTCTGGCACAGCGATGGTTAAAGCGTAACGGGTCAACCGTCTCGTCTCTTGCGGCATCATTAGGTGTCATCGCAACGGGATATTTCGGTTGGAAAGCACATGACGATTATACGATGTGCTCGATGGATCCGACACCAGAAGAAGCTGTAAAGATATTCTGGAAGCCGGTTACCTCGGCTACTGGAACCATTGCTTGTATTTGGTTAGGGCATGGTTTAGACCAGAAGCAGATCGCTGCTATGACCGCGGCTTATGTCGCCCTTCGAAAATCGTATCAGGAGTATCGTGATGAAATCCGGTCGACAAATCCCGAACTCGATAAGATGGCGCGAGAGAATATTGCTCGCTCCCATTGGGATAAGACCTATCCGAATGAGGATGAACTCTATTGGGATGCTATCTCGGAACGATACTTCACTGCAAGTCCGCTGGTTGTCGAAAAAGCAAAGTACAACCTAAATAAGCTCTTCCAGCAAACCGGCGTTGTGACAATCAACGACTTCTACGGATTTCTCGGAATCGATAAAGTCCCTGGCGGCGATGAACGTGGTTGGGATGTTGGTATGTTCGATGCCATTGTATCCATGTGCCTAGAGGACTACTGGATCGATTTCATGGATGAGGAACCTTACGAGATCGATGATGGCGAGGGCGGTACCGTGAAAGTCACGGCTATTGAGACTCAGTTCTATCCGGTTCCTCTTCACTAATTCACGCAAAATTTGCAAGACCTATTATGGAAAGGAGGTAAGAACAGATGACAAAGAAATGGAATGTGCTTGCTAACATCGGACTCGCTTGTACGGCGCTTCTCAGTATCGTTACTGGGATCATCGAACAGCGACAGATGGAGGAGCAGATCCGCGAAACTGTCGACGAGGTTCTCGCCGAACGCCAAAATGAAGAGGGCTAACAAGCTCTCTTCGCTTTTGAAAGGAGAAATACTATGGAATACGGCATTACAATCTATTGCGAGGATAGCGATCTTAAGACACTGGTCGGCTCGAAAATATTCGAGCAACTTCGCGGAAACCCGGACTATATCGATTCTCGAATCGTTCTGAATATCGATGACGAATCGAGGGTCAATATTTATATTCAGTACGGCACTGAAATTCCATCTTGTCTGGAAATGAGCAATATTGACAAGATCGTGAAAGAGTGCAAGGAGGAGCTGAAATGAAGAAAATCCCTATGAAAGCGATCGGTAATTCGATCAAGGTCTATATGACCAAGCATAGTCCGGAAATCCTGACCGGCATCGGAATCGGAGGATTCCTTACAACCATCGGTATGACGATGAAAATCGCACCGAGAGCCAAAGCGGAAATCGAGGATGCTGAGTACTATGCAGACAAGTACAATGAGCCGATTCGTACGCGTGATCGCGTGAAGATCTATGCGAAGAACTATTGGCCTGTTGCACTGTCTACTGGTCTCAGTACCGCTTGTATCGTAATGGGCAATCGCCAGCAACATAAGCGCAACGCTGCTCTTGCGGCCGCTTATACCATTTCGCAGGAGACTCTCAAGGACTATCAGTCCGCTATCACCGAGTCTCTGGACGAGAAGAAGGCAAACGAGATTCGTGAGAAGGTCTCACAGAAGACATCCGAACGGATTCCTACAAACGATCAGGAGATCCCGTATGTTCCTTCTGGGAAGAGTCTCTATTTCGATCGCTGGTCCGGACGATATTTCGTATCGGATCGAGAGACATTGCGTGAGATTTGTAACAATCTCTCCCGACAGATGTTGGGCGATATGTACATAACGCTCAACGATGTCTACGATGCCATCGATTTGGACCGCATTCCATTCGGTAATGATATCGGATGGGATGTCAACAAGTCGTTCATCGAACCGATGTTCAGTTCAAAGCTCACCGAGAAGGGAGAACCCTGCGTTGTGTTCGACTATGCAACACAGCCGGAAGTTCTCAAATAAAGCACGCGAAATTTACAAGATGTATTATGGAGAAATCCACAACAAAATTTTTATGGAGGTATTCTAAAATGGAAGAGAACAATGTTGTCATGGAGAACGAGGAGCTCGAGACCGAAACGGTTCCGGCGGAAGAAACCTATGATGAGTCCAATGGTGGCAGCACCCTGATCGGTGTCGCAATCGGCGTGGCGGGAACTCTTGGAGCCCAGTGGCTTTACAAGAAGGCCCTCAAGCCGCTTGGTGGCAAGATCAAGGATGGCATCGAGGCTCACAAGGCTAAGAAGCTGGCCAAGAAGGAGAGCAAGGCGGATACTGGCAACGACTCTGCTGAGGAGTAATCCGAGCAAGTTGTGATTCGACGAGCGTTGAGACCTAACAAGGTCTCTTCGCTTTTCATTTTTGGAGGTTGTATGAACGAATATCGATATAAGGGTCCAGTCCGGAACTTGTTTGGTGATATCCGAAAGTCGTCATGGGATTCTGTGACGATGGCTGTTAGCAAAGAGAAGGCACTGTCGAATCTCTGCTATCGATATTCGGTTATCAACCATTGCCCGGTTTGGGAAGTCAAGCTAAACCCAAAATACCTCACTATGGTGAGAGAAGGAGTGTAACAATGGCAGAATACCCGAACAATTCGAATGCCGCACGGAATGCCGAACGGAATGAGATGCCGGAGAGCCAGAAAAAGGAGATCAATAAGGTCTCTTTATCTGCTCCGGCAAAGACAAAGAAACGTTCTCCATTAAGCAAAATCGGAGACAACATCCTCTCCGACGATCGCGGAAGCATTGGCAGTCATATTTGGAACGATGTTGCTGTCCCGATGCTGAAGGACTTCTTTGCCAATTCCCTGACAGATGCGGTCAACATTATATTCTACGGTTCGACTCGTCGAGGCGACCGGAGACCCGGAGGAACCTATGTCAGTTATCGTACGGACTATGGTTCCTATAGTCGTGATCCCAGACGAGACGATCCTCCTCAGAGAAGAAGTGCCTACGACTTCGATGAGTTCTCGTTCCGAACTCGTCGAGATGCGGAAGGTGTCCTGGATGAGCTCGACAACATCCTGAGACGGTATAAGATCGTTTCGGTTGCAGACTTCTATGAGGTGGTCGATCAGACGCCTCCGTTTACAGCGCATCGTTATGGCTGGACGGATCTACGTCAGGCAGACATCGCAAGTGGCCGTGATGGCTATTATATTCGTATGCCGAAGCCTGCGCCGTTGGATTAAAGGAGTGACCATATCATGATCACAACGAAAAAAGAATTCTATAGCGATCCATCAACGTTATATTTGGTAAGGTCTCGTATCGAGACGCTCAAGCGTATGGCGGACCGTTACGGACGAATTACGGTGCACGATGTGCAATTAATATTCGGGAAACTCGATGGCGATTGGTCGACTTTAGAAGCGGTCTCACACGGATGGAGTAATACGCAATTTTTCATCCCGGTTTGGCTGAAAGACGGCTGGTATGTTGTCATGCCGAATCCTAAGAAATTTTAAGAAAGGGTAAAAGTACAATGAAACTCTCTACCAATACAATTGCAAACACAGCAAAGTCTATGTTTTATCGGTCGAAGTTCTTCATTCAGAAGAATTCTCCGCAGATTCTTACGGGCGCCGGTATCGCGCTCGGCATTACGTCCACGGTTATGGCCTGCAAGGCAACCCTTAAGGTCACGGAAGTCGTGGAATATCATGAGACCATGAAGCAGAACATCGAAGAGTCTGTCGGTGGTAAGCTGGAAGATGGCGGCACCTACACCCGTGAGCTGGCGGATGCGGATCAGAAGATCCTTGTTCGTATGACTGCATGGAAGGTCATCAAGCTCTATGCTCCGGCCGTTGGCGTTGGTGCTCTCTGCATCACTTCGATCCTCTATGGTCATAAGATCCTCTCCAAGCGTAATGCCTCTCTGGCGGCTGCCTATCAGCTTTTGGATAAGGGATTCAAGGAATATCGTCAGAACGTCCGCGATCGCTATGGCGATGAGGTCGATAAAGAGCTTCGCTACGGCCTCGTGAAGGAGAAGGTCGAAGAGGAGACGATCGATCCTGAAACCGGTAAAAAGAAGAAGACCAAGAAAGAGGTTACCGTTCTTCCGGACGGTCGTGTTCCTTCGGTGTACGCTCGCATCTTTGACGAACTCAATGACAATTGGGAAAAGGATGCCGAGCTGAATCTCTATTTCATCAACGGCCAGCTCAACTATTGGAATCATATTCTTCAGACCAAAGGGTATGTGTTCCTGAATGATGTCTATAAGTCTCTCGGATTTGATCCGACGAAGGCCGGTCAGCATGTGGGTTGGTACTACGATGCCAAGAACCCCAAGTCTGACGATTATATCAGCTTCGGTATCTATGATGTAAATCGTCGTGGCGCTTCTGAGTTTGTCAACGGTATGGAGCGTAGCGTACTTCTCGACTTCAACGTTCAGGGTCCTATCGATTCTCTGATCGGCGAAGAAATCTAAAATAAGGAGGCCCCGTTATGGGATACATTAGAAAAAGTCTGCGTGAATGGTTCTTATCTGGTTTGGTTGGATTGGCGTTAGGGCTCGTTGTTGGCTCTAGCGCCACCACCATGCACGAGTTGGTGACCTATGAGGAGCCTATGGCAGAGCCAGTTCACATGCAGACCGAAGAAGTGGTAATGCCCGAAGCCCCTCTCTCAGCGGCTGATTTATATTTGGAAGCACCACGATTCGTTGGACTCGAAAACTACAGTGAGTACGAGATCGAGATGTTGACACGAGTCACGTATGCCGAGGCAGGAAACCAATCGGAATACGGTCAACGTTTGGTCGTCGATACGATACTAAATCGAGTGGACAGCGAACGCTTTGCTGGGGATGATATTTTGTCGATCCTTACGGCAAAGAACCAATTCGACTGTGTTACCACCGGAGCAATCTATTGCTATCCGGAATGGGACTCCATTCGTTGGTTGGTGATTGAAGAATTGTGTGATCGGACGAATTCGGACGTTATCGCATTTCGAACTAATCGATACCATAGCTGGGCAACGCCAGCCTTTAAAGAAGGCGACCACTATTTCTCGATTTGAGGAAGGAATGATATTCATGAAGGCAAGACTGAAGAAACTCTGGAAAGGGGTTAAACATGCCATGGAGCAGTTTGTCGATACGGCCCGCGAAATTTTAACGGGTAAGAACTCTCGTTTCGTTGCGGCTTGTATTTTTGGAGGAATTAGTGTTGGACTCTTTGCGTCCTGCTATATTCCTCAGCCGAATTAAATGTTAAGGAGGTAAACGATGAAAAACATTATTTGGTTCGCTCTCGGTGCCATTGTCGGTGCCGCAGGCGGATATTACTATGCCTATCGTAAGGCAGAAGCTCGCGCCGATGAAGAAATCGATGAGATGCGCGAGTACTATCGCGATAAGATTAATGCAATGGCTGACAAGGAAGAGCAGTCTGACTGTAATCCGGAAAAGGAATCCTCTCCTCTGGAGCATGTCGTGGAGCAGCGTAAGTCTGTCGAAGAGGAGATCACCGAGGCTTACGAGAAGCGCCGTGTCAATTACGGCAAATACTTCACTCCGCTCAATGCTCCTCCTCAGGACCGGGGTGATATTGAGCAGGACCCCTACAAGGATAAGGAAATGAACGCTTACGGCGGGATCTATCTCATCGCTCCGGAGGAATTCGGTCGAGAAGATGGATACTCGGAAGTCAGTCTGACCTGGTACGAGGGCGATAAGGTCCTTGCCGACGAAGAGGACGATCCGGTCGACAACATCTCTGAGGCCATTGGTGAGGTCTTCATGGGGCATTTCGGCGATTTCCAGGAAGGCGTCTGTCACGTACGCAATGAGAATACAATGACGGACTATGAGATCACACTGGATGAGCGTTCCTATGATGCGATCTATCCGGAGCGTCATATTCACGAGCTGGAGGTTGACGAGTAAATGACCAGAGCTGATGCACTGCACGAGCGTTACTTCCAATGGATGTGCGGTCTCGTGATGGGTGATCAGCAGTATTCAAGGAATCTATCGTATGAAAAACTCATGCGTCATTTAGATGCTCGAGCATTCACATGGATCATCCCAATGGATGAATATAGAGCAAGACATGGCGTAGATTTGCGGTATGATTTTGGTTATGAAAATCACTATCCGGATCGTACAATAGAGCATTTGCTTGATATTCGAGAGTGTTCTATTCTGGAAATGATGGTAGCCCTCGCCAGAACATGTGAGGAGCGAATTATGGAAGATGATACGGTCGGCAATCGAACCGGTCAATGGTTTTGGAATATGATTGTTTCTCTTGGGCTTGGTTCAATGAGCGATAGCCGGTACAATGAGAGAGAAGTCGATCGTATTCTTGATATTTTCCTAAATCGCACTTACGAGGCTAACGGACGAGGAGGACTATTCACAATTGAAGATTGTCCTTACGATCTTCGAGCTGTGGACATCTGGTATCAGATGATGTGGTACCTGAATACGATTTTGTAAAGGAGACACCAACATGGATGAAAAAAAGATGGCCGAAGAATTCGCCAATATCTACAAGGCGATCGGGTCAAATTGCACGGATCTGATTGCGACGAACAAGGATCTCAAAACGTTGGCTGGTTGGCAGATGTCGTTCGTTCGTCACTACAATCATCATATCGATCTTTTTAACCAGAATGTCGACCTGATGAACCAGAATTTTCACATGCTTAAAAAATATGCAAAGCGTCAGAACATCATTATTATCGCCGGAATCGGCGGATTCCTGTATCTCTGTAAGAAGATCCAGAAACTGGAGGACGCTACGAAGAAGGAGTAAGGCATGGATTTCTTGATGGTCGCCACCAGATGTCCTAGAGGTGGAGGCATTGAGGTATATCCGAAATTCATCGTCTCGAAATCAAACGATCTGATGATTCGAGGCGGCGCGTTCTACGCGATTTGGGATGAAGAAAAGCGTCTGTGGTCGACTGATGAATACGATGCGGTCCGCTTAATTGACGCAGAACTTGACCAATTTGTCAAGGACAACTATCCTAATACACCTGGAATCCGAGTTCTTCATCTATGGGATTCGGAAACGCGCATGATCGACCGGTTTCACACATTCTGTCAAAGAGATATGCGAGATTCGTTCCATATGCTCGATGAGAAATTGATATTTGCCAATACCGATGTCAAGAAGCGAGACTATGCATCGAAGAAACTCCCGTATCCCTTAGAGGATGGTGAATGTCCGAGTTATGACAAACTCATGTCTACTCTGTATGATCCAGAAGAGCGACATAAGCTCGAATGGGCAATCGGAGCAATTGTATCTGGCGACTCCAAGACAATCCAGAAATTCGAGGTGCTATATGGTCCAGCCGGTAGCGGTAAATCAACCGTTATCAACATCATACAGCAACTATTTGAAGGGTATTATGCGGTATTTGATGCAAAAGCATTGGGTAGCGCAAATGCAGCCTTTGCTCTGGAATCATTTAAAACCAATCCGTTGGTGGCCATTCAACACGATGGCGATTTATCTCGAATCGAAGACAACACTCGACTGAACAGTGTTGTTTCTCACGAACTTATGACAGTGAATGAGAAATTTAAGTCTGCCTATTCGAGTAAATTTAAAGCATTCCTATTCATGGGAACCAATAAACCCGTAAAGATCACGGACGCGAAGTCTGGTCTCATTCGACGACTTATCGACGTGTCTCCGTCCGGTCGTAAGGTTCCCACACGAGAATACAATCAGCTCGTCAAGCAGGTTGAATTCGAATTAGGTGCTATTGCCACACGCTGTTTGAATGTCTATATGGAGTCTCCTGGATATTATGACGGATATGTACCGACCTCCATGCTTGATGAAAGTAACGACTTCTACAACTTTGTTGCGGATTCGTACTTTATATTCAAGAAAGAGCCTTCTACGTCCCTCAAACAAGCTTGGGAGATGTATAAGACCTATTGCGAGGAAGCAAAAATGCAATTCCTGCTCAATAAGCGTAATTTCAAATCAGAGATGAAGAACTATTTCGAAGAGTATTACGATCGAACTGCTCCAGAAGGGAAAGAACCGTTCACCTTCTACGGGTTTAAGATCGAGAAATTCGACTCCATCACCACTGCAGAGAAGCCGGAAAAGAAGAAGAAAAACGCTGAACCGGACGACTCGTGGTTGAAGTTCCGTGAGCAGCCGTCTATCTTTGACATGGAATGCAAAGATTGCTTAGCGCAATATGCAAGCGACAACGAGACACCCATGAAAAAATGGTCAGATGTTCGAGTAACACTGAAAGATGTTGATACACATCGTCTTCATTATGTGAGAGTGCCAATCTATCACATTGTGATCGACTTTGATATTCCGGACCAAGATGGAAAGAAGTGCTTCGAAAAGAATTTGGAAGCCGCCAGTAAGTGGCCTCAGACTTATGCAGAACTCTCTAAGTCTGGAGCCGGAATTCACCTCCATTATATTTATACAGGAGATCCGGAGAAGCTGAGTGCGGTCTATGAGGACCATGTGGAGATTAAGGTATTTTCGGGCCTGAGTAGCTTGCGAAGAAAGTTGACAAAGTGCAACAACCTTCCGATTGCAAGCCTGAGTTCGGGCTTGCCGTTGAAAGGAGATGGTAAAGTGATCAACTTCGAAGGAGTGAAATCAGAGAAGGAACTGAGAACCAAGATCCGCAGAAACCTCAATAAGGAGTATCACGCGGCGACAAAACCTTCTGTTGATTTCATCTACAAAATCCTGGAAGATGCCTACAATAGCGGACTTCACTATGATGTGACGGACATGCGAAATGCTGTCCTCGCATTCGCGGCCAACAGTACCAATCAGGCGAATTATTGCATCAAACTCGTCAACAAGATGCGATTTAAGTCTGAAGAACCCTCTAAGCCGGGAGAAGACGGAGACCAGCCGATCGTATTTTACGATGTTGAGGTATTCCCGAATCTCTTCTTGGTCAACTGGAAGGTGCAAGGTGCTGGTAAGCAAGTTGTCCGCATGATCAACCCCAAGCCAAAAGAGATCGAGGAACTCATCAAGTTCAAGTTGGTTGGATTCAACTGCCGTCGTTACGATAACCACATTCTCTATGCTCGTATGATTGGATATTCGAATGAGCAGCTCTATACGCTCTCGCAGAGGATTATCAACGGCTCTCCGAATGCGATGTTTGGAGAAGCGTATAATATCTCTTACACGGATGTCTATGACTACTGTGCAAAGAAGCAGAGCTTGAAGAAGTGGGAAATCGAGCTTGGCATTCACCATCAGGAGCTTGGTCTTCCCTGGGATAAACCAGTTCCCGAAGAACTTTGGCCGAAGGTTGCCGAGTACTGCGATAACGATGTTATTGCAACGGAAGCGGTCTGGGATCACACGCAAGGCGACTTTGCCGCACGTAAGATCCTGGCACAGATTGCCAAGATGACAGTCAATGATACGACCAATCAGCTCACTACCAGAATTATATTTGGTACGAACAAGCATCCGCAGGACGCCTTCAATTATCGTGATATGGGTGATGTTTCGCAGGTCTATGACGAGTTTGCGGACGTGCCTTTCGTGATGGAGAAGGAGTTCGATGACTTCACGGTATTCGATAAGCAAGGTCGACCGATATTCCCTGGCTACAAATACAAAAACGGGAAATCGAGTTATCGTGATGTCGAGGATGTTGGCGAAGGAGGTCGTGTCTCTGCAAAGCCTGGTATGTATGGGTTTATCGCACTGCTTGATATTGCGTCCATGCATCCCAGTTCGGCAATTGCAGAAATGATATTTGGTGAGGTCTATACACAAAGGTTTAAGGATCTGAAAGACGCTCGTGTGGCGATTAAGCATGAGGATTGGGACACCGGTCGAGTCATTCTCGGCGGTGCTCTTGCGCCCTTTATTGATCAGTTGGTTGCGGGCACAGCCGACTTCACGAAGGACGATCTCACGCAGGCTCTGAAGATCGCGATCAACTCGGTGTATGGTCTGACCGCCGCGAACTTCGACAATCCGTTCCATGATCCTCGTAACAAGGACAACATCGTGGCGAAGCGCGGTGCTCTGTTCATGATCAATCTCGAGCATGAGGTAGAGAAGCGTGGCTATACGGTTGCTCATATTAAGACTGATTCGATTAAGATTCCGGATGCAGATCTGCATATTATCGAGTTCGTTCAGCGATATGGCAAGATGTACGGCTATGACTTCGAGCACGAGGCAACCTATGAGCGTATGTGTCTCGTCAACAATGCTGTTTATATTGCTCGCTATGCGACAGTGGAACAGTGTTGTGACCTCTATGGCGAGGATTATGTCATGAGCAAGAAAGATATTTGCAAGGATAATAAGAAGCATCCTGGCCAGTGGACTGCTACTGGTACTCAGTTTGCTGTTCCGTACGTCTTTAAAACCCTCTTCACACACGAGGACATCGTATTTGAGGACATGTGCGAAACAAAGTCTGTGCAAACAGCACTCTATCTGGACTTCAATGAGAATCTGCCGGATGTGAGTCAGTATGAGTTGGTTCGATCTCTTCGATTTAAGGATCCGGAGAAGTTAACGAGATCGGAGCAGCGTCTACTGGACGAGTTCGCATCTCTTACGGACGAAATGCTTCGTGAGAAGATTGCGGAAGGCCACAACTACCAGTTTGTTGGTCGTGTCGGTCAATTCACACCGATTAAGGATGGTGCTGGTGGTGCTATCCTTCTTCGTGAGGATGCCAACAAGATGAAGAAGACTGGTGAACAGGAATTCGCCTCTGCTACTGGTGCTGACGGCTATCGATGGATGGAATCCGAGATGGTCAAGGTGAATCACAAAGAGGCAGACATTGATCGAACCTACTATGATTATCTTGTGAGCAATGCTCGCTATGAGATCGCACAGTATGGTGACGTCGAATGGTTTGTCTCTGACGATCCCTATACACCGGAGCGCATTCATCCTTGGGAGACCGCTGAGGACGATGCCAAGATATTCGCCGTAAGGTGAGAAAGGAATGATATTTCTAATGAAAGAAAAGCTCAAGAAATTCTGGAGGAAGGTTAAGATGACTGCTAAAGAAGTCGTTGAAACAATTCGAGATGCGGTGACCAATCCGGATACAAGAATTGCAACTGGTATGTTCGTAACGTTCATTGGGCTTGGCCTTATGGCATCTGGTGCAATGTCTAAGCGACTCGCTACTGCGGCCTAAATCCCCGCGAAATAAACAACTCCTGTAATGGAGGTGATATGAATGAAATCTATTGTTCTATATGGATTGAAATCAGAAAAGGAAGCCTATCAGTGTACTCGTTACGAGATTCTCGGATGCGAGCGCATGAGCGTGACAGATTTGCTGTTCACCGCAGGAGACTTTGCTGACCATTATGGTGTCAACATGGTTTATGCAGTGAACGATCATCACGGTCTGCGTGACCATTACAGAGAAGCGATTCGAGAGGGTCACACCGAGCAGGATTCCATCGACTTCAAACTGTACCTGGAACAAGTAGGCGTTCGTGTCTATTAACCAAATAAGAGAGATCTAGATATTCTAGGTCTCTCAACTTTTGAAATTTTGAAAGGAGATTCGTCATGGCTAACCGTGTCGAAAGAATTCTCGAGATCCCCAATGCACACATTTTCTATCGCAATTTCTCTGGCGTAGAGAAGAAGTACAATCCGGCTGGGAACCGAAATTTCTGCGTTGAAATCCCCGAAGACGCAATGGTTGACGATGTTCCTCTTTACCAGGTTCTTCTGGAAGAGGGCTGGAATGTTCGCCTGATGCCTCCTCGTAATGAGGGTGATGCACCGATGCATTATATTCAGGTGAATGTCAGCTACAAGAACGTTCCTCCGAACATCTGGATGATCGCTGGTCGTCGTAAGACTCGTCTGGATGAAGGCAGCGTCGATTCTCTTGATTATGCCGAAATCAAGACCGTTGATCTGGTGATCAACCCCTACAACTGGGAGCCGGGCCGAGTTAAGGCCTATCTCAAGACGATGTATATCGAGATCGTGCAGGATGCATTTGCGGACAAATGGGCGGCCCTCGAAGGACCGGATATGTAAGGAGGTGCTGACGTGGTTTACTATGAAAACAAGTATACCAATCGTATCTTCGACGACAATGCCCTGAAGTTTGCCAAGGAAGTCTACGGCGATCAAGTCGATCAGGACATTGAGTGCGGATATTTGCGAAAGCTCGATGTCGAGCCGGACTGCGTAACCCTGATTCGCCGAGCATCCTTCTCTACGGCAGTTCGCCGTTATATGGAACTCAACAACGTCGGCTATAAGGAAGCCCAGGCTGGTGTTCGTAAGATCGTCGATACGATGAGCGGCACCAAGAAGAAGCACAAGCATGCCAAGAAGAATAAGGAGGAAAAGAAGAATGTCTGATCGTAAGTTCGTTCGTAATGCTCTCCGCCTGGAGGCTCGTCACAAGGGTGTCAAGGAAAGCGCCTATGTCCGTAAGAGCTGGAATGAGCTCCAGATCGAGAAGATCGGCGCTACGGCTCGTAAGATCCATCAGGCGATCGGTACGGCTCCTCGCAGTCTTTGGAAGTCCCGTATTCAGAGCGTTGTCGGGGGTTAACCCCGCGAAATAAACAGCCTCTGTTATGGAAGGAGTTGATATTATGTTGAAATGGTGGATCAAATTCAAGAATGAATGGCTCGATTATATCATACTTGGTATACTCGGGTTAGCACTTGTGTGTTGGTTTAACATGGATAACATTATCGCAGTAACAGGACGTTGAGACCGAACTAGGTCTCTTCGTTCTTCGCGATATTTACAACTCCTATAATGGAGGTGAATATATGAAATGGTTAACTAGGTTTTTAGACAGAGTGGCAGAATTCCTGATAACGGGACTGATCTGTACGATTCTGGCTGGAATGTGGGTTTACGTATTGTTGTATATGTAATCTCATGGAGGAGAGATCTGGATATTCTGGGTCTCTCCTTTTATGCTCCTTTAGCTCAGCTGGTTAGAGCAGTCGGCTCATAACCGAACGGTCCCGGGTTCGAATCCCCGAGGGAGCACCATCCATATTTTTAAAAAGGAGGAAGCGCATATGGCTGAGAACAAGAAGGAGGTTTACTTCAATTACTTTTGCTGTAGTTGTAAGTATGCTCCGAGAAAGGAATCAAAAGATCCTTGTAACGATTGTCTGAACCAGCCCTGGAACACAGACAGTCACAAACCGGTCAATTATGAGGAGGCAAAGTAATGGAAACCGATTATCTGTCTTATCCGCACCGTTGTCGTAACTGCGAGTATGCCGATGAGCTCAAAAACTACAAAGCCGGCATCACAACCTATAAGTGCGAGAAAACGGGACTCATTGTCGAAGGAAGTCGAATCCCGGAATGCTATGCCTGCACATTCTTTAAGGAGCGAGCAGTATGAAAGCAAAAGAATATTACGATAAGTATCAAAGCATCATCGTTGTCGGGCTGAAGGGCAAGAAAGTCGACAAGATTCAGGAATTGGTGGCGGAACTCTATAACGAGACGATCCAACTGATTGCGAATTCAAAATCGCATGCTGATTCGGCGGTTGTCGGCATTTGCAAGCAGCAGTGCCAGAAATTCGATCGCATTGCAGAACTATTTGAACGCGATTACGGACGTCGGATTCTGAAGAAAGGTGGTTTCAACACCACCCTTATGAAGCGAATTCCTGAATTGGAGGGTCGGCTATGATCATCCGAGCGATTAAGATCAATGAGGATGGATTCTGCGAGAAGTGTCCGTATCAGGAAACCCAGGATACACCGAGTCGATCCACATGCATTTCCTGTCGAATGAAGGAGAAGGACCCTCGACTTATCCTTTCGGAACTCGGAGTCGTTTCTCACTTGGGAGCCAAGTATCTTGTGTGTTGCGATAATGCCGGTTATATCGACTACGAACTCCCTGAACATCTTCGAGTGATGATCGTCGAAAAATGACTTCCGAAATTTGGAAACCCATTCCTAATTATATTGGCTATGAAGCTAGTAATTTCGGAAATATTAGATCTTTTCGAAATCCAAACGGTGAACTGGATTCTATTCCACACTTGATAAAACCTCGTCCTGGAAAAGATGGATATCTAGAGGTTCATATTGCGGATAAGATTGGCGGTATTCAAAAAAGAATCCCTGTTCATAGACTTATTGCTTTGACTTTTTATCCAGATCATCCTGATAATTATGTCGTGAACCATATTAATGGAAACAATATTGATAATCGATCAGAAAATTTAGAATGGGTATCACCGAAGTTAAACAGTACTATGGCAAAAATGATGGATCTTTATAATACTGCACCAGTTGAAATTGTTGAATTGAATGAACGCTTTAATAGCCTTGTCGAATGCGCTAAATATCTCAAATGTCATCCAACTAGTATCAGTCATGCTTTATCGGAAGGAATCACTATCAAAGGCTATCATGTTCGACGTTTAGAAGAAAAGCATGATATTGATTTTTTAAAAGATTATCAAAAAAAAGCAGTTGATCAAATGTTTAATGGATGCATATTAAATGGCGGAGTTGGGAGTGGTAAAAGCAGGACATCATTATATTATTACTATAAAGTATGTGGTGGAAAAGGAAATCCAAAACGAGACCGAATGACTAACCCATTAGATTTATATATTATCACAACTGCAAAAAAAAGAGATAGTTTAGAATGGGAATCGGAATTCCCTTACTATTTGATATCTAATGATCCTAGTTGCACACCATATCGTAATAAAATAACAGTTGATTCCTGGAATAACATACACAAGTATGAGGAAGTTCATGATGCGTTCTTTATATTTGATGAGCAGCGATTGGTAGGAACTGGAGCTTGGACGAAGTCATTTCAAAAAATTGTAAAAAAAAATCAATGGGTATTGCTTACTGCCACTAGCGGAGATCAGTGGACGGACTATGCGCAAGTCTTTATAGCCAATGGATATTTTCGAAACATTACAGAATTTCGGAATAATCATGTTGTCTATAATCACCACGTTGACTTTCCGCAGATCGATCGCTACATCAACGAGGGTCGACTCATTCGACTTCGAAACCATTTGCTCATTCCGATGGATTTTGAACGCGAAACCGTACGTCATAATGAGGATATTCACGTCTCCTATGATGCAGTCGCGTACCATGATATTTGGAAAAACCGTTGGAATTACGAGAAAAACGAGCCGATGAAGTCTGCTTCGGAAGTCTGTTTTGCAGTGCGGAAGCTTGTAAACTCTGATGTATCCCGTCAAATTGCAGTATTGGAGCTCTTTGAGGATCATCCGCGAATGATTATCTTCTATAGCTACGATTACGAGCTTGATATTCTGAAAGGACTATTTGAAAATGTGGAGTCTTGTGATACCGCTGAATGGAACGGGCATAAGCACCAGCCCATACCAGAAAGTAGCTCCTGGGTCTACTTGGTACAATATACTGCTGGATGCGAAGGTTGGAATTGTATCAAGACGGACACAATTGTATTCTACTCTCAGACCTACTCATATAAAGTGCTCGAACAGGCGCGAGGTCGGATTGACCGACTCAACACACCTTTCCGGGACCTCTATTACTATCACCTTAAATCCAGAGCTGGAATTGATTTAGCAATTTCACAAGCTCTAGCGAAAAAGAAGACCTTTAATGAAGGTCAGTTCTTTGAAAGGAGAACGAAAAATGCTCTATAACTTCATTCAAATCCTAATTTTCATAGTCGCACTATGCTGTCTTATGTCGGTTATTTTCCGCATGTCGACCAAAGATGATCCTGTATGTTTGATGTTCGATTTCGCAGGATTTATTTTAGCTATCATAACCTTCGTACTCACGATCGTTTGGGCAGGAGGTTGGGTTGGATGAGTCAGATTATTGTCAACATCATCGTCGCCATTCTAGGCATGGCAATCGGATTTACTGTCTGCTCTAAGGTGGTTGCAAACGGTCTATTCCAGAAATTCTATTCGGGATTCCTGAATGTGACGATCGACCCCGAGGACGGACAAGTCTATATGTCACTCGGACTGGACAAGCATCCAAAAGATATTTGCAAGTCTAAATTCGCTCTCTTTTGCATCAATCAAATCGATCCTTCCAAAGAGGATACGCAAAATAAACAAACTCCTTAATGGAGGTAACTCTAATATTTGAAAGGAGAGAAATTATGGAGGATAAACGTAATTTGCTGGAGGATCAGATTGAGGCACATCTGAAGAAGATGAAGACCCTTGATCCGGGAAGCTCGGAGATGGGAAAGGCAATAAATGAGCTTGATACTCTGTACAAGCTTGCTCAAGAAGCGGACTCTGATAAGAGAAAGGCTCTTGCAGAAGACGAAGAGGTCGTTCGGAATGAACGCCGATTCGAATTCGAGCAGGAGAAGTTCGCATATCAGAAGAAGCAGGATCGAGTCAAGTCTGGCATTGAGATCGGCGGTTTGTTGCTCGGAACCGGAACGAGCATCTGGGCATTCGTAAAGGGCATGAAGTTCGAAATGGATGGCGTCTTCAAGACGACTACGGTTAAGAACGTATTCAACAAAATTCTGAAGTTCAAGTAACCCAGTTACAACCGAAAGGGGTAGACCAAACAAGGTCTATTCCTTTTCTGGTTGGATTGCGGTTGGATATTTTAAAGGAGGTTTTTGAAAAAATGTTCGGATGGTGCTATGGGTTCACAATCGACAAGGATGCTCCGCCTATCACGAAACCGAATCTCATCACTGGCGAGGGACGAGCTCGCGTTCGCGGACTGGACAAGGTCGAAGCAAATCATAAAAAGCATCTTCGCAAGAAGACAAAAATGGCTAAGACATCAAAAAGGAGAAATCGGGTATGAAAGTTGTATTTCGTCCATGCTGCAATAACTGCGGCTACGAATTTCAAGAATTGCAGGGCGTAACCATTGCCAGTACGCTAAGCGGGAATGAGCTTAAGAAATCGGCATCTTCTCGCGAAACCATATTCGAACCATCGCATTGCCCGAAATGTCATGAGCCAATTGAGGCGATTGTATATTTCTCCGAGGACAATGGTGGGCTCATCTTCAACTATTCGAAGTCGTTTACCGATAATTATGTAAAGGAGCTCGAAAAATGAAAGGAGAATTCAGATGCTGATCATCGAAAATGACACGGACAAGAAAAGGTGTATGTCGCCTTATGGTAATCATACATTCGTTCTGACAAAGGAAGAAGTTTTGGCACTTCTTGAAGGAAAAGTACTTGGCAATCCGGGTTTCCATGAATATGGGACTTTTATCACAATGGAAAAGGAGGAATAGGATATGACCATAATCTTCCGTCCACATTGTGGCAACTGCGGATATACATTTGAGGAGCTTCATGGAAGGACAGCAAAAGAATCACCCTTTGGTCCAGAGTTTGATCCGCCTTATTGCCCACAATGCAAGGAACCTATTAAGAATATTATCTATTTTGTGAGTCATTGTGATAAAAAGTCCTTCGATTATAGTAAGGAATCTGCTGATAATTACGCAAAGGAGCTCGAAAAGAACTATGAAACACGATAAAATCATTCTCTTAGTCGGTCGTTCCGGCTCAGGCAAGTCTACGGTGGCGGATATTCTCAGTCGCCAGTACGGACGGTCTATACTTTCTTCCTACACAACGCGTCCGAAACGCTTTGAACAGGAAGAGGGCCACGTCTTCGTCAACAACATGTTCTACGAGAAAGTCTCTCGCTCGAGAGATATTGTGGCCTACACCTACTTCGATAAGCATCACTACTGGGCCACAACCCAGCAGGTCGATGAAAATGATATTTACATCATTGATCCGGACGGCGTCGCATTCTTCCGCTCCCATTACTTTGGACCGAAGCAAGTCGTTGTTGTCTGGTTGGATTGTGGTTGGATTTCTGCAGCAAGTCGTATGGCCGCGCAGGGACGTTCTCGAGATGAGATTGATCGACGAATTGCAAACGACAATACTGTGTTCTATGATCCGGCGATTGTTGGTCCGAATGTGATCCTTCACACCGACAATCACTCCCCCGAAGAGATCGCTGCGCAAATTGAGGAGGTCTTAGAGGCGTGATTAAACTGGATATTCATGACTATTGCAACGACTGTGATGGATTCGAGCCGGTCTTTACGCCTGGTGACAAACTCTATCATGACTGCAATACGGAACCGATTCGAACGGACGGGATTGTCCGTTGTCGCTATCACAAACGTTGTGCTTCCATTGAGAAGTACTTGACCAAGAAATTGCCATGTCAGTCTTAACATTTATTCCTTGTGTGACACCATTCATAGAGTGTCGCAATTGCGATAATTTCGCGCCCATTGTTCGCATGTGTCTAGTGGACAGCGGACTCGATTGCCCAAATCCATGCCGATCCCGCTATATGTTTATGGAATGCCGAAACAAACAGCACTGCCGGACGGCTATAGAGGGAGAAAACTACGAAGAAAACGAAGACTAAACTGATAAAAGGAGAAAAAATATGATGGATAACGCTACTTTTAGAGAAAATATGAACGCCGTAGCTGTAGCGGCGAGCAAAGTGTCGACCCAGGCTAACCAGGCCCAGGAACCCGGAATTCACGACCTTCTCGCTTGTCTGGGTGATCTCGCAAAAGAAAACCGAGGCCTCAGCTATCAGATTCGAGACAATCTCTTTGGTCTGATTCCGACCGATGGCAACTCTTGCGAGAATGCGATCGGTTGTGCAAAGGACGCTATCGAGGATTCCATTAAGCGACTTCGTGAAACAAATGATATTCTTCGCTATGTCGTTGATCATCTATAAAGGAGGAAAGCAAAATGATCTTTTGGTTAGTTTTATTATCAATCGTCGTTTTCCTTGGGCTGGCCGTTTATGTGGAAAAACGTTTCTGCAATTATTCGTGGCTGTTTCTCGGGATCGCTTTGATAAGTTTCATCGTGGCTACTGTGATGTTGATGGAAATCATTTCTGAAAATACTAACGTCGACGCATATGTCGCGGAGCATCAGATGCGATATGAGATGCTGGTGTATCAGTATGAAAATGATATTTATGACAACGACAATGACCTCGGAAAGCGCGATCTTATGGAAGATATTCAAGAATGGAACGAGGATCTTGCGTATTATCGTGAGGCGCAGGATGATTTCTGGGTCGGTATCTTCTATCCGAACGTTTATGACCAATTCGAATTTATCGAATTGAAGTAAAGGAGAAAAATATGAACTATATCATTAATCCTAGCTGGTTCTATTGGCTGGGTGTTGTCAATTCCATGCGCAGCTTTATGGTCGTTGCATTCATCGTGGCTATCATCATCGTTGGTGTGTCGCTGATCGTCATTCCGGTGAATGTAAAATTGATTCAGGATGATCCCAGCATAAGTGATGACGAAAGAAAAGCCGTTCGATTCTTCACAAAGGCATTGAAAGTTTCGATCGGTGTATGCGTCATTGCGGGCTTATTTATGGTGTTTGTTCCTTCTAAGGAAACACTCATCGAAATGATGGTCGCGAAGCAAGCCACCTATGAAAACGCCACCTGGACGGTTGATGCTTTAAAGAGTGCTGTGGATTATGTCGTTCAAGCTATTCAGAGTCTGAAGTAAAGGAGGAAAGAAAAATGATCCTTAAATCAATCCACGACTTCATTCGTCGCTTTACACATTCTCGAGAATGGTGTCATGAAGAAATGCAAAAGCGTGGCTCAGTCGGCCCAAATGGATGCCCGGGTTTGGTTGGCGGAGATTATGAGACTGATTTTCTACAATACGAATGTATTGGGTGCCCATATATTGATCCCAAAGCGTATTATATGCATCCGGTGAGCAGCAAATGACCGGGCCCGAACGAGACAAACTCATCGAGGAGAATCTAAATCTTGTGTGGTACACGATGCGAACTTATTATCCTAATCGATTCACTCGGGATAACGAGCAAGACTTCTTCCAAATTGGATGTCTTGGCCTCATACAAGCAGCTTCTACTTACGATGAGCATCCTGATTTGGCATTCAGTACTTATGCGGTCAATACGATCCGAAGTCATATCAACCATCAATTCCTCTATCTCAATCGTAAGCAGCGAAACGGAATGGCCGTCGTCCCAATTGATGATCTGCAACATAATGGTACTGATAATACAACCTATCTTCAGACGATTCCTGATAATCATTACCGGCCTGATCAAGGCTGGTACGATGACTTATCCGAATTCGCGAAGACATTAACTCCTCTCCAGCAGAAAACCTTTGAGAAGATGATGGAAGGGAAAGGTAACGTTCAGATTGCGAAAGAAGAGGGATGTAATACTTCATGTATCACGGCGCGAATTGATCGAATTCGTCTTCTTTTCTCTCGTTACTATGACATTCCTGAATATTATCAAGGGAAGAAGGAATTTCGGCCTCGAGGACGGCCGAGAAAGGATAATAAACATGGGATTCATCGATCTTCATAAACCACTGATGGATTTGATTCCGAATGATTATAAGCTTTGTATCGATCGGGATTTCGGTTACACCATTTTAACACTTCGTCATGGCGATCGTACACAATGCTGTCGGATTCGTTCGGATGAGGAACCTACGGATAAAAACTTAAAAGCCGCCATTATATTTATGGTAGAGCAAATGAAAAGGGAGGAATAACGATGTGCAAAAACTGTGTTCATGAAAAAGTCTGCCGATACAAGACGGAGTTCGAGAATCTGAAAAATGATATCGATAAGGTCACTCCAGCATGGGCTCCGGATCGCTATGTTATCAAGATCGAATGCAAGAATTACAGTAGAGATGCGGCAACAATTCTTGCTGATGCCTTAAGGGCGAAGGAGGAAAATTAATGTCTATTCGTATTGACTATCTTAGCAATGGTAAGAAAGCGCTATATTGCGTGAGAAACGCCGGTGTTACGCCGAGCACATATGAAACTTACGAGAAACTCGAGGATATTCCTGAGTCCATTCGTCACTATGCTCCAAAGGGCGAACCTGAGATAACAACTCCAGATATCGCTCAGTTCCTCGGTTTTGGACCGGATTTATTTCCGGAATATGAGAACAAATGCATGTATAACGGGCTTCGCCCAATGGCCTGTATCGGTCCTGGTTGCCGGCAAATCGGAGATGGTAACCCCACTCATTGCGCTTATTGGATTGAAAATAAGGAGGAAGCACGATGAAAGAGTTTATCGCCCGTTTCAAGAAAGCCTGGGCCGCCTTTGTTCGAACTTGGAAATTCGAAAAGGATGTTGGCTCGACAACGGAACGCGTTCGTAAAGAAGTTGAATACGCCATCGACTGTGAACGAAACAGTGCCATCGAAGAAAATGACTATACCTTTCTGGATTATGTCGTTGAATGCTATCGCTCTGCTTTGCGAGCCTATGAAACTATGGCTGCCGATGGTCATTCGGGTATGAGTTGGGGAATAACTCATCAAATCTTAAATCGTTTGGCCGACGGAAAGCCGTTAAAGACACTTAATTCCTACCATGATCGTCCGGAAGAATGGAGTTCTAATGATAGTTTCGATGACGATATCGTCCGATTCAATAATAAACGGTATAATCCACTTTATTGTGAATTGACAGAAAATGGTATGCTTTATCATGACTTCGATCGCTGGGGATTTTATGAGCTCGATAATTCCAATGTTCCATGGAGTTGCGGGCTCTTAAGTCGTTATATGGACGAGCATTATCCGATCACGTTCCCTTATAATCCAGTTAACATCCATGTCCGCATGGAGGAAATTCTGACCGATCCCGCACACGGTGATTTCGATGCTCGGCGTATTATCGACTTTGTTGACCCGGAAACCGGCGAAACCGTCAAGGTGGATGCTTGTTTCGAAGAGGTCGATGGTAAGTGGCAAGAGATCAGTAAGAAAAAGTGGTATGCACTGCGGAAAAAGCATGGTGAACGTCTTGTGGCAGCCTTAAGGGCGAAGGAGAATTGAGATGGACGTGATATTAATTATGCTCGGGATTATTGTTGGTGTAGGTCTCTTAACCATGCTCGGTTGCTTCCTTTACTATTATGAAGAGGACAAGAAGCTCGATCGTGAGGCAGAGCATAACCTTGCATATGTTAAAAACCTTCGAGCACAGCAATGGTGCTCCGATGCGGTTGGTCGAGCGTTAGATGATGCTCTATTTTGGAACAATCTCGCTCAGATTTATCTAGATGCTCATTTGAAATATGAGTGTGCGATGTGTCTAAGTATGGCCGATGATATTTTAGAGGGTATCACTGGCCGGTCTGATAAGCCGCCTGTTTACATTCCAAGGACGAGAGACGCGAAATAAACAACCTCTTTAGTGGAACAACAATAAAGGAGGTTTTGTTATGAAAACATTGCAACAAAAAGCAAAGATCGTATATCGGTTCAGATGCTTCAGATGCAGGAGTTTGTTTGAAATGACGGAAGAGGAAAAGCTGGATAACGACTGGCGGTTCGATAGTCGTCCGAATAAGGATGACTTAAGAGCAAAAGGTCAGCATCCGCGGAATCCCTACGACTATTTCAATTGCCCTGTTTGTAACGACGTATCGTTTCCGAAGAATGTCGATATGCAGAAAGTTGCAATCATGGATGACGGAACAGAAATCAATTGTTGATGCAGGGATTGAGCTCTAGGAAACTAGGGCTCTTTTCTTTTTGAAAGGAGTAATTATGGAAACTAGAATTGAAAACTGGAACGGGTATGATATTCGTTTCGTGAATCTCGATGGGGACTGGTATGCGGTTCTCAAGGATATTTGCGATGCGCTTCGTCTTCAAACGAAAGATGTCGCAGAAAGAATACCGACCGAATGCATTGAGAGAATCCTTGTTGAAAAATCGGATTCAACATCGGTAGAACCGACTTTGGATCGGCATGAAGCTGCGGTTGGTCTTACGAAAGCCATGATCGGAAAAGATCTGGGACGAAAGCGTGGCGATTGGAAGACTCACTGGATGCTGGCAGTAAACGAATCTGGTATCTACGAAGCGCTCTTCGCTTCTCGCAAGCTGGAGGCTCGTAAATTCAGACAGTGGACTGCCGGAGTTCTGGGGAAGCTTCGGAAGACCGTTGGCCTGGAGGGCTATGAAGTGCTGAGGATGACTGATCCGGATGTGCAATCCCAGATCGATTATATTCTCGATTCTCTTTACTATGATGAGGAGACCGGGAAGGTTATGCGGTCCGTTACGGTTGCCGGCGGTGATGTTGAACAAGAGGAATTCCTATGACAAGGAAAGAATGGATCGAAAAGCATCTTCCGGCATACATTAATGATCGCGCTGATGGTGGTGTGATTGGTTGCCCTAGGAGTTATCGTGAGCTCACAGAAATTGATCCGAGTGTGCTTACCAATAATCCATGCAAAGGATGCCATGAGTTAAGCTCATTCCATGTGTGCGAAGAATGCTGGAATCAGGAGCTGAATATTAAAGAAGAAAGGAAAACCAACATGACTCGTAAAGAATGGATGCTGAAGAATCATCCCGACCAAGTGTTTGCTAGGGTTGGGGGCGGTGTTATGGGTTGCCCCGGCAATTATTTGGATCTTGTGGATATTGATCCGTCTGTTGCTAGGCTTCGCTCGCCCGAATGTGGTATGGACCCCGATTGCACTACTTGCTGGAACACACCTTTGCCTGAAGAAGGGATTCGCCCTTCCGATAAAGTCGAGATTCGAAAGACGATGGGCAAGCCGCATATTAAGGATGTCTTTTACACCATTGTCCGTTATCCAATCGGCAAGTACTGGCTTTATCTGGTTGGTGAGTTTTCCATTATCAGCATGTCTGCTATAAATGATACCATGGTTAAATGTGTATCATTTGACTATGATCTGCAGTACCAGTATACGTTCTTCTATGATCTTATCGATAAGGTCGTTTCTTTAACCCCTGATATGCAGTATCAGGCAAAGAGCACCCCCAATCTTGATCGGTCTCTCTTCTTAGAACGTCGAGATGCTATTGAGGCGCTCGAGAAGTGGACCGGGAATGTCGTTGACAAATCGTATTATTTCTTGAAGCAGAAAGGAGAATAACGGTGACACGTCGTGAATTTGTAATTAAAAACTACGGCAAAGAGGTTGCGGACGACACTATCTTCTGCGGAATTCATGGTTGTCCTGGTCACTATCCGAAGCTTGTCGCACTTGATCCTTCGTGTAACGCAGTATGTCTTGGACAACCAAGCTGCAAAGACAACGGCCTCACTTGTATGGAATGCTGGAATACACCGATTTCTGAGATGCAGAATGATGAAGTCCCTATGCCAGTCCTCGGCGGACAGTTTTGGACATTCGTTCCGATGAATATTTCTCAAAATGCGGATCTCTTTGTGATGGGGAATTTCGTCATTACGGCATTGATGAAAGTCGATACTGAAATCCGAGTGGTTGCAAGGGATGAAATTTCGAATCAGATTTGTATCTTCTTCTACGATCCGGAAAAGAAGTGCATTCGAAAGCTCCCGAGCGATGGGATCCTCGAGCAAAAGTATCCCGAAATCGATTTCACGATTTATTGGGACGAAGAATCCATGAACAAAGCAAAACGCGGAATCGTCACCGACCGCGAATACACAAACCAGTATATTCTGCTGACAAAGGCAGACAACAAGAAAGGAGAATGACTATGACTCGTCGAGAATTCGTAATCGAGAACTATAGCGAGAATGTTGTGGATGATGGTGTCTTCGGCGGAATCCAGGGCTGTCCTGCTCACTATAAGAAGCTTGTTGACATTGATAAGTCCATTACTTCAGGAAAAGCGTATGGTGCCTGCATCATGAAGCCGGGTAAGCTCACCAATGAAGTATGCACTAAGTGCTGGAATCAGGAGATTCCGGGAACGAAGAAAACCCGCCCGAATGGATTCCGGCTGGAAAAGAAGGAGAAGGCAGCAGAAGAGCCTGAACTTTCCATCAAAGAGGCTATCGATCGGGCCACTTGTGACTGTGACACTTGCGCTCATCAGGATCTTTGTCGATTCGAATGCCAGTTTCGTGGGATGACGAAAGAGATGTATAAACATTGTATCGAGGAGACGGCTCGGTATAATATCCCGGAACTCGGAATTCAGATGCGGCCGCTTCATTGTAAGCGGTATGAGCCATCGCCGACTATTGAGAAACTGAATACTGCGGTATTCCAGCTGAAAGCGCAGCACCTGACCGATGAGTTGATTCGCAAGATCTTCGATGAAGAGCCCAAGGAGGGTAAGTAATGGATATTATGAGTCGTGTATTTCTCGTCAATGAGGTGCGCTTATATCCTCCTTCCGAACGACGGAAACTCATTTACATCCACTCCAAACTGGTCACTTCTATCGAGGCCGACTTTACTCACCAGTGCAAAATATTTGTTGCTGGCCTTGGCGGAGTGGAGGAGGCGTGTCGATTTGCCTGGGACTCAAACGCTCATCAATATCGGATAGTCGATAAGTGGAATCAACTTAGCACGATGCCGGTATTCCAAAGTTATGCAGAAGCTCGCAACTGGGCAGAAGCACGAATGAAAGAAACCATTGCGGAAGGCTACGTTGTGGCATTCCCGGAACGCAAGACAACCAAGAAACAGCCAAACCCACCAACGTGGAATAGGAAAGAAGGAAAGGAGTAATCGTATGGCCCCTTGTGATAATTGCATCCATTTCCCGATTTGTAACATTCGGGAAGACTATCGTCAATTACTCATTGTTGCTGAGCCGTTGAAGAAGAAAAACCCAGCATTTGAAGTTACGGCCAACTGTAAGTATTTCCGAATCAATTACGAGAAGGCTACAAGAGGAAATGAGGCGATGAATAGCTTATGATGGACATGATGGAGTACCGGCATAAAGCAATGGCCTATTTAGGCCCGCTTCCAGCCTTTTCAACGCTTGCTGGTGAAGAGGAGATCTATGGTATAGGTTCGGAAGGCGCTCCGGTTAAAGTGTGCTCTAAGAGGCTTCTAGAGGCCGTTATGGGGCTTAATGGAGAGGCCGGAGAATGCCAGGAAATTGTCAAAAAGGCTATGTTCCACGGCCATGAGCTTGACATTGAGGCTCTTTTGCTGGAAGCAGGCGACGTTCTTTGGTATCTCACCGAGCTCTGCAATGAACTCGGGATCAGTGTAGACACTATCGCTAAGCTCAATTTGCAGAAACTGAAAAATCGGTATCCGGACGGTTTCACGCACGAAGCCAGCCGTGAAAGAAAGGAGTAACATATGATCACTTTATTGTTAGCCATTGCTCTGGGTTTGGTCCTCCTAGCGGAAATCATAGATGGTTCTACGAACAAATTCGGTTTTCTCGCCGTCGTTCCTGGCGTTCTGGGTGCCGTATTCGCTATTGTATTTGGCATCTGGACTCTTTGGAACATCATCATTGTTGCTTCCGGATTCGGCATCCAAGAGAAAATCGGAATCTATGAAGAGCAGAACACACAAATCGAGCAATCCATTGATGCGGCAGTCAAGGCTTACTGCGAGCATGAGCAAATCACATACGTACAGATGTCAGATGGCGCCGTTGCTCTCGTAGCGGCTGCTTATCCGGAGCTTGCTAGTAGTGAGCTGGTTAAAACACAAATGGAGGTCTGGACATCCAATTCCAGTGAGCTAAAGGACCTGAAGTCCGATCTTGTGGATTTCCATCGCGCCCAGTATTTCTTATATTTCGGAGGTGAGTTAAGTTGACTTATTGGCACGTTGAAATTACATTAGAAGGCGATAAGCGTTATGCCGCCAATATGCCGAAAACGAGTCCTGATCAGCAGGTGACAGATGTTATTCAGCAGATCTGTCATGTTCCCTATCCGGTATTTGAGGACTCCGAAAACGAATACACGGTCATCAACACAAAGAAGATCATCCATATGAGCATCAAAGAGGTAACCGAATGATCAAATACTTCTTAATTGGCAATCTAATCATCTCCATTTTGTGCCTCGCATACGATTTCGACCGATTTGCGAACTCTGACGAGAAGACAGAGCCGATCTATTATGAGAAATTACTCATGGAATTCGGTTTCTTCTTTAATTCTCTCGTCATTTTGGTCGTTTCCCTTCTCTTTGGTTGGATTTAACAACCCACATTTTTGATATTTTGGAGGTTTTATCATGAAAGATTTCATTTGTTTGCTGCTTTTTGGCCCCTTCTGGCTGATTTACAAGCTCTGTCGTTGGCTCGGGAGACACTGATATGAACAAATACCAGAGAAGAGAGGCTCGAATGATTAAACGGATGCACAATGACGTTGATTTGATTGGGATGCCATTCAGTTTCGATCATTATAAGGCTTTTCGTCGTGGTATTCGAAAAACAGCTCGAATGCTTATTAAAGCGAATAACGAAGCCCATAAAAAGGCTTGGTCAATTGAGGTGAAAAAATGAACAAATACCAGAGAAAAGAAGCTCGAGACATCCATAGAATGCTTACCTATTACCCAATTCAATATCATAAGGATCCAAAATACAAAATTGTAAGGCGCAATTTTCGAAAAATGGTTCGAATTCTCTCAAAGCGGAACGAGCAAGCCCATAAAGAGATGTTCCGAGGCATGGATTTGGCAAACGGACGTGACCAAACAGCTTATATTCGCCAGGATTTATTCAATACCATCTGCGTTGCCAAGCCAATCGAGGTGAAAAATGAGTAAATTTGGGGATAATTTGGCTCGGCGACGAGAAGAAAGAGGCATGACACAGCGCGAATTGGCCGAGATTTCGGGCGTTCCGAAGGGTTCTATTGGTAATTATGAGGCCGGACATTACCTCCCGCGCATCGGAAATATACTAAAACTTGCGAAGGTTTTGGGAAAGGAAATCGTTGTGAAGGAGGATAATTGTGATTAGTTCGAAAGACTTTGGTCAGATGATTTGTAGTCGTCGAATGAGGCTGGGCTGGTCTCAGGCAAAGCTGGCGGAACGTTTAGTTGTAAGCGCTCGCGCCCTTCGAAATTGGGAGCACGGTATAACCATTCCAAATTTCTTTGATGGGCTTCGTTGCTGTCGAGTGCTGGGGATTGATCCGACAGATTTGATGACTCGTCGCTAAGCAGAGGAAAGGGGAGGACGCTGAGAAATCACGCCCTCTTCTTTTTTGCCGATTTTTAGTGCTGTTTAGAGACTGATTTTAGGCCAATTATAGACTGTTTCGGACGGCATGATCCTGCCTAAAATATGAGGAACAACTATTCCGAAATTTAAGGAATAACTATTCCTCTATTTTAAGCTGTTTTTTCTCTCAAAAGTTGAAAAATCGGTCCAGCGAAAAAAGTGGCCATTTTTGAGGAATAGTTGTGCCTTAAAAATAGGAATAGTTCGCCCCGACTTTTTTGTCGAGCGAAGGTCCAAAAAACCCAGTAATATCAGGGGTTTCGGGGTTTTTTGCATGCGGAAACTTCGTTCCGAAAAGTTTAAATTTTAATTTTTTTTTCAATTACACGTAGGAGTTTTAAACATATATAGTAACATAGGCGAAAAAATATTTTTTGAACTTTTAGGAACAATCATTCCGCATACTTTTTGTTGATATTTTGGGTCAAAAGGAAGCGGAAGAATCTTTCCGCGCGAAAAAAACATGGTATTTAATGGGAGGAGAAGGGAAATGTGTCCGATTTAAGTAAGACACACACCATTCAGACTCTTTAAAGTTTTAAGAGAGGAGGAACTCACTTGGCAAAGGAAAGAGACTTTCAAGCAAAACTGATCAAGGAAATCATGACTCGGTTTCCTGGAGCACTTGCTTTTAAGGTCGAAACCTACATACAAGGATTTCCTGATCTCTTAGTTCTTTATGGCAAGCATTGGGCAGCGCTCGAGTGTAAAAGAGGGGCACGCGCAGCGCATCGTCCGAATCAGGACTATTGGGTGGCCTTTCTCAATAAGATGTCCTTTGCTGCCTTTATCTCACCGGAGAACAAAGAGGAGGTACTGCATGATCTTCAACGATCATTCAAAACTCATAGGACAGCACGCATTCCTCGGAGCAAGCAAGTACCATTGGCTCAACTACAACGACGAAAAGCTAGCTAATAGTTTCTTTAACTATCGGGCTTCCGAAGAAGGTACAAAGCTTCACGAGTTTGCGGCGCTGTGTATCAAACTAAATCAAAAGTTGGCAAGATCAAAGAAGACTTTGAATCTCTATGTCAACGATGCGATCGGATTCCGCATGACACCGGAGCAAGTTCTGTACTATTCAGAATATTGCTTTGGGACTGCAGATGCAATCTCATTTCGTGATGACTTTCTGAGAATTCACGATTTGAAAACTGGCGTTACTCCGACTCATATGGAACAGCTTATGATATATGCTGCTCTTTTCTGTTTGGAGTATGATGTGAGTCCGTTTGATATCGGGATAGAACTCAGAATCTATCAGAACGACGACTGTCAAATTTGTGTACCCGATCCAAATGATATTCGTGCAATCATGAATCTCATCGTAAGGTTTGACAAACAACTTCGAAAACTTGACAAACAAGGAGGCTAACCATGGATATTTATGATCCCGTTCTCGGCGATCCTATTCTTGACGGGGATGCCTCCATTGAGGCGGAAATTCTAGCCCATTATGGCGTTAAGCGAAGATCTGGGCGCTATAAATGGGGTTCCGGCGAAATTCCTTATCAGCATGAGCCCTGGTTTCAGGGAACGGCGGATGCTATGCTAGCTCGTGGTGAAAAACCTACAATTCTGGATGCAGAGAAAGCATTTCTGAAGCGTGTGGATGAGCTTCGAGCAAAAGGATGGGATCCGTCTGGCGAGAATATTCGCAAAGAGTTCAACATGAGCTCTACAGATTACCGTGCTTTCTATCAGCTCTCTCAACATGAGCAACGTCGAGCAGAAGCAGAGCGAGCAAAACAACTTCGAGCAGAAGGCAAGTCTCTCCAAGAGATTACGGATATTATGGGTTATAAGAATGACTCATCAATTCGTACTCTATTGGACGAAAAAGTTGGTGCTCGTGCAAATCAGGCCATCAGCACGGCTGAAGTTCTGAAAGAAGAACTTAAGTCCAAACCCTATTTGGATGTCGGTGCTGGCGTTGAGCGAGAACTTGGCGTTTCTTCTGGCAAGCTGAATGAGGCGCTTACTATGCTGGAGCTTGAAGGATATGAAGTTCACGGTGTAGGTGTCCCTCAGGTAACAAACCCGGGTAAACAGACAACGATAAAAGTTCTTTGTAAGCCTGGAACAACGATCGGTGACGCATATGCAAATCGTGATGATATTCAGCAGGTAAAAGACTACCATTCGGAAGATGGCGGATTCAATTACTTCAAACGTGAGTATCCGGCAAGCATTGCATCCGATCGAATCAAGATCAATTATGGTGATCAAGGTGGTACATCGAAAGATGGTGTCATTGAGATCCGTCCTGGTGTAGAAGACTTGAATCTTGGGCAATCTCATTATGCTCAGGTTCGTATCATGGTTGATGGAAGTCATTATCTGAAAGGCATGGCAATGTATTCGGATAATATTCCTGAAGGCTATGACATTGTCTTTAATACCAATAAGAGCTCCAACAAAAGTAAGATGGATGTGCTTAAGAAGATTCAGGATGATCCCGACAATCCTTTTGGTGCAACCATCAAAGCTAATGGTCAGTCTCATTACATCGGGAAAGATGGTAAAGAACATCTCTCTGCGATTAATAAGCTGAAAGAAGAAGGAGATTGGCAAGATCAATCGATCAACTTGTCTTCCCAGTTTCTTTCCAAACAACCGATGTCTTTGATTAAGAGACAGCTTAATCTTACTTATGCTGATCTTGATGATCAGTATCAAGAAATCATGGATTATACGAATCCTACGATTAAGAGAAAGCTTCTTCTCGATTTTGCAAACTCTTGTGATTCTGCCGCTGTACATCTGAAGGCTGCTGCTCTTCCGAGACAGAAGAACCAAGTCCTCTTGCCGATCGATGAACTTAAAGACAATGAGATCTATGCTCCGAACTATAAGAATGGCGAACGCGTTGTGCTGATTCGTTATCCTCATGGCGGAACATTCGAGATCCCTGAGCTGGTTGTCAACAATAAGAACCCCGCTGCTAAGAAAGCATTAGGTAATGCAATTGATGCAGTAGGTATCAACTCTAAGGTCGCAGAACGTCTGTCGGGCGCAGACTTTGATGGCGATACAGCAACCGTTATTCCTGTCAACGATAAGGTTAAAGTCAAGACAAGTCGTCCTCTAAAGGAATTGGAAGGCTTTGATCCCAAGGCTGCTTACTCAACAGAAGGTAAGACTGGCGTTAAGTTGATGAAAGAATCTCAGAAGCAAAAGCAAATGGGTATTGTTTCTAACCTAATCACAGACATGACCCTTAAGAATGCGCCTCCTGAAGAGATTGCTATGGCTGTTAAGCATAGTATGGTAGTCATCGATGCTGTTAAGCATAAGCTGGATTATAAGCAGTCCGAGAAGGATAACCATATCGAAGAGCTTAAGCAGAAGTGGCAAGTTCGGTATGATGAGAATGGTGAACTTAAGACAGGCGGAGCTTCTACACTTCTTTCTCGTCGTAAGCAAACCGTTCGAGTGCCTGAGCGTAGAGGTTCTGGTCGTATCAATCCTGAGACTGGCGAAGTCGAGTACAAGGAATCTGGTCGTACTTACTACGACAAGAAGAGTGGAAAGATTGTTCCTGCTACGATCGAAGTATCGCAGACTCTTTATACTAGGGATGTGAACGACCTCTCGTCAGGTACCCCCCAGGAAAACGCCTATGCGGACTACGCCAACAAAGTAAAGGCCCTGGGTAATCGAGCTCGACTTTCCTACCTGTCTACAGAAAAGCTTGAGCGTTCTCCTGAAGCTGCTAAAAAGTATGCTTCTGAGGTGCAGAGTCTTAACGACAAGATCGATAAGGCTGCCCGTAACGCCCCCAAAGAGAGGCAGGCTCAAATCAATGCCAATGCTGTTGTGAAGGCAAAGGTTGAGGCCAACCCCGATCTCTATACAGAGAAGAAGGCATATAAGAAGCTTAAGCAGAATTCGATTAACGATGCTCGTGCTGATGTCGGTGCAAATGGTAAAGGAACTCGGTTCACCATCACTGACAAAGAATGGGAAGCCATTCAGGCTGGTGCCGTTAGCGACAGTAAACTCATGCAAATTCTTAGGTATACCGATCAAGATGCCCTTAAGGCTCGTGCTATGCCTAAGACTACCACTCAGTTGAGTGATACCAAGGTTCAGAAGATTAAATCTATGTCCGCGAGTGGATACACCAATGCTGAAATAGCCGAAGCCCTTGGTGTTTCTACATCAACGATCAATAACTACATCAAATGATGTGTTGAAATGAGGTGAATTTCGACTAAATGAGAGTTGTTGCTCTGTCTACAAAAGACAATCCTTTCAATCCAATTACTCAATTCGATGATTGGTATCGTTTTGACATGGACAAAGGTTACTCTTCTTGTTCTTATTTGGCTCGAATCACGAATTCTTCTGAATCTAATAACGAAGCTGCTAATGTTGACGATGTTGAGTTGGCTATCGATGAGATCATTAAGTATGATCCATTTGATCGTTACATTAAAGTTGTCGAAGAAGTTCAAGAAGATTCGAATTCTGAGTCTACAAATGAACAAACGTAACTTCCTTACTGTGTCTTCTCAATCGTTCCTGCTTTCATTCTAAGAATTAGAAAGGACAATTAAATGACTTTTCATGTTGTCTTTGACTTTGTTTCGAACAAAAAAGAAATAAATGGGGTCAAATATAATATAAAAAGCATATGGGGGGTCACGAAAATATCAACCCCCCTCCCATGT